>Ga0213860_10000064_pt1 | contig 41194 bp, 15 predicted proteins | sample PICome_3_FD_160118 | JGI IMG/M metagenome (GOLD analysis project Ga0213860, IMG submission 160118) | Coastal seawater microbial communities near Pivers Island, North Carolina, United States - PICO550 | ecosystem: Environmental > Aquatic > Marine > Coastal | place: USA: North Carolina...
CCTGTCACCAGGGACATGGTTCGTGGGGTCACTGATGAGGGTGATTTTGACGATCACTTCACCGCTGAGGACTATGACCGCAGACGCTACCAGCGTGACGGTTGGGGAACTGTCCCTGGTGACAGGTGGGTGTGACCATCACCCGCTATAATAAAGACATCAACCACACAGGACAACACATGACCGCAACCACCATGACACAGGACACCACCTACAACGGATGGACCAACTGGGAGACATGGTGCGCCAGTCTCTGGATCAACAACGAAGAGCACCTCTACAGGACTGCTCGCATCTATGGTCACAGTGGCTATGAGCGCCTCATCCCCTACCTTGAGGCATACGGCGAGACCAACGGCGACGACCTCAGATGGGATGACCCAGGCATCGACCGTGACGAGATGGACGAGATGCTAGAGGAGTTGTGCGACATGGTGGGATACTAGAGCACAGCACTAGGGGACAGGGGGCAGTAATGTGCCCCTTTTTTTATTGGTCGCGAAGCGCCAAGCGATTCCAAAAATGCATGACTCCCCTAACCTACAAAAGTATCCAGACGACCGATAAATATATTTGGAAATTGGTTTTTCAAAACCATGAAACTAAAAAAAATTTCCCAGCAAAAAAATGCCCCAAAAAGTTGACTTTAGCGACTACGACAATATCTTAGCAAACTTTGACCAGTTCTGTGATGAGTTTGAGAGTCGTGCGTCCAATGCATATATGAAAGGAGATCAAAACGATGGAAGAGTTATTGGAGAGACTGAACGAATTGGAGAGGACACTCCTATGGCAGTCCGAGAAGTTAAGCAACCTGGACCAGCGCCTCTCCCAGCTTGCGAATCCGTCGTTGATGTACAAGCGACCAACGGGTGAGGATTACGAGACCATTGGGCAGACGCTAGATTACCTTCACAATAATGTCGAAGGACTCAAGGGTGATTTACTCAAAATAGCAAAAGCAGTCTAATGTCTATTGAACAAGAATCAAACGTTGTCGGATTAACACCCGAGGAACTCAAAAACCCTGGACCAAGGACAGTTGGTATAAGCACTGTAGACGGTCCTAGCACAGACGGAAGCTGTGCTTATGCTGGATTGCCTTTAGCAGGGACTATAGAGGTCTCTGAGAACGTTATGCTAGGGACTGAGAAGGCAACGCTAGGACCTTTCCAGTATTATGCTGAGGATAGTGTCTTAACACCTGCTGCTGGTGCTCCTACCCAACCGTTAGCGATTTGTTTACCGAGGGATAGGCAGTTCATCAGAGTCAATATGCATAATGTGTATATCAATGGTAAGATGCCAATGACTTCTACAGATTTTACAGAAGCAACAGGAACTGCACCATTAAGAGCCTTGACAGGACCGAACACTCAGACTAAAATAGTGTTTGGTAACAATATTCCGATTACTTAAATATGGCACGAGCAAAAGTTGGTCTCAGTGGAGGACCTACCATCGAAACCAAACCCAAGCGTACTCGACAGGGATCAGGGCAGCATACGAAATATTCTGCCACATCTCGCAATGGTAAGCGTAAGCGTTATCGTGGACAAGGACGTTAATGTCTGAATACATCGAACCGATGTTTGCGGTTCCAATCTTTCATCTTTATGCGGAGGATTGGGATCGCAAGAAAGAGTCTTTGCTAGACATATCGCGTAAGCAGAAGTTTAGGAAGGATGTTGGGGAGTATGTAAAGAGTGACTTCCGAGCACCGAAAGCCGATTGGAGTGTTATTGAACCTTTGATTGAGGATGAGTTGCGGAAATTCAAGGATCAAGTGAACATTGATCTAAAGGTTGACGCATTCTGGTTTGAACGTGCGGGGAAAGGTGATCAGCATTTATTGCATAATCACGGAGCACAGGGATTTAGTGCGGTAATGTATATCGAATACGATCCTGAGGAGCACACACCGACGCAGTTCGTGAGTCCTTTTGATAATATCATTGGGTGGGTTGATATATACTCACCACGGGATATACGAAGTGGTTCGGTAATCTTCTTCCCATCCTTTGTACATCACTACACGTTACCATGTGATAGTGACAAAGAACGTCTGATTCTTTCCTGGAACATGAAATGAATTTAATTTGTAATTTACCCGCCGAGAAGGTATGGGTGCGTAAAGAATATCTTCGTGATCATCAGGATGGTCATGGAGAGTTTGTGGAGGGCGTCTGGGTTGCTGCTAAGAGTATACCTGGACGTGCTTTTTATTTTGAGACTTATCTACCCGAGTATGGGGCAATGTATGATAAGTTACCGTTGAGTGCGTTTCTCCGAGCGCCGAAAACACCGACGCCAGATATGTCTCTAGAGAACCTACAGTTCTGGAACTGTATGGACTATGGGGTCATGTGCATCAATAAAGGTTTTGTAACCTCTATGGACGTTGAGATCTACACGAGGGACCATGGACTGATGCATGGTCAGTATTTGTTTACATTAGACAACTATCATGCAAATCCTGATGTGATAGATAATAATGTGAGCGAAGTGCCTCAAGAGCACAAGTCGCACAATTGCATTGCGTTAGAGAATGGTCAGTTTGCATTGTATCCTAATAATAGGACACGATTCTACGACCTCTCTATCACTCCTGAGAACCCTACGTTCCCTGACTTCAAGGTTTCTACTATAGAATACCAAGTAGAGGCAGGAATCGACTGGGGGCGCTTAGGAGACACTGATGATTATTTTTGGGAAACACATGATGAACGAAAACTACGGACGGAGACCACAGATGGACAAACGAGTGGACAAGAGTGAAGACTTTAAAGAGTCTGGTATGACACTCATTACAGAGATCGATAGTGAACGTTATCTAAAGAAAGCAAGTAAGATGAAAGATGTCAAGGAAGGTGAAATCTTTGACAATCAAGAGGAGTGGGCGGACGGATTCTGCGGTAAGTGATAAATAGAAACAGCCTACTGCTGTGTCTAAATGCCATCCTTTCAGACATTCAAAGATCTGAGCATTACGTTCAAGAAACATCCTGTATCGGATGATCTTGTACAGGTAAAAGATAAGGCGGCGATCATTCAGTCGATCACTGCCTTATTGCTTACTAATAAAGGAGAGCGTCCATTCAATCGTAGAATTGGATCGGATATCAGAAAATCATTGTTTGAACCATTGGACTATGGATCTGCTGGTATCATTAAATCAGCAATTGCTGAATCTCTAAACCTTCATGAACCTAGGATTAGAGTTTCATCTATTGTTTGTTATCCTAATGTCGCCATGAATGGATATGATATTGAACTAGCATTCATTATCATCGGACGTGAAGATACACCAGTAGCAGTCGAATTCTTCTTAGAGCGCACACGATAATGCCATATACACAGGTTGCTAACTTAGACTTTGAAGATATCAAAGTAGCTCTCAAAGATTACATGAGAGCACAGACGGAATTTACCGACTATGATTTTGAGGGTAGTGCATTATCCAATCTTATTGACGTATTAGCGTATAACACGTATTACACGGCGTTTAACACTAATATGGTAGTCAATGAACTATTCATTGATAGTGCCACTTTAAGGGACAATGTAGTAGCGTTAGCGAAGCAGTTAGGTTACACACCTAAGAGTATTACTGCTCCAACCGCTTACATTTCCTTTACAGTCACGTATGACAATCCTACGACTGACACAGAACTATTTTTAAAAAAGGGATCTGGATTTACAGCAACATATGATGGCACCGTATACCAGTATGTTGTTACTGAAGATGCAAAGGCACAGGTATCAAACGATCAAGCAGTATTTACGAATGTTCCTATTAGAGAGGGAACACTACTTACTAGTACGTTTACTGTAAATTCCCAAGATTCTCAGCGTTTTATTCTAGACAATAAAGACATTGATAGTAATACCATCAAGGTAAAAGTTTATCCTGGTGGTGGTTCTTTCAACGAACCATATTTACTTGCAACCAACATCCTAGGTGTAGACGGCAATTCTAAGGTTTTCTTCCTAGACGAGATTGAAGATGAAAGATATGAGTTACTATTTGGTGATGGTGTATTAGGAAAGAAACTAGACAACGGAACACTAATCAGTGTTGATTACCTTACTACATCAGGACCAGCAAGTAATGGAGTCAAGACCTTTGTTTTCTCTGGTGTATTAGAAAACATCAATGGTGTAACACCTAACAAGTCTATTACAGTACAATCTACTGTTGCTGCATCGGGTGGTGAAGAGATCGAATCTCTAACAAAGATCAAATACAATGCACCTAAGACATTTGGTGCTCAGGACCGCGCTGTGACCGCTGATGACTACGAAGCGATCGTTCGTAACATTTACCCTGCCACAAGTGATATCATCATCTTTGGGGGCGAGGATCAAGTTCCTCCTGAGTATGGTAAGGTATTCATTTCATTGAAACCTAAGGATCAGAGTTATCTAACTTCTTTGACAAAACAAGAGATTGTTAAAGAACTGAAGAAGTATGTGGTTGCTTCTGTAGAACCAAAGTTAATTGACCCATCAATTTTGTATGTTGAGATTGATAGTAAGATCTATTATGACGGAACTGTAACAGATCAGACACCAGCAAATATCAGAGACAAAGCAATTGGTGCATTCCAGCAATATATCTCTACTTCTGACACTGAAAAATTCAATGGTAAATTTAGATACAGTAAGGCAGTTGCAGTTATTGACAACGCTGATGTTAGTATTGGATCTAACTTAACGTCTGTAACAATGAGGAAAGACTTCTATCCTCAGTTAAATTCTACTTTCTATTACGAGATTTGTTATCAAAATCAGTTTGATAAGGATTGTGATGATCCTATCCTATCATCTACTGGTTTTAGGATTACTGAGTTCCCTAATTTCGATGTGTATATCGAAGACAGAGGTGGCAAAATTGTCCTATATAGACTAGATAGCGTAACTGGTGAAAAAGTTGTCCTCGACAGCGAAGTTGGCGAGATAGATTATGTAAATGGTGAGATTAAAATCCCTGCTCTTACTATCATTAAGGGTAGTTTCTTTGACAATCGCATTTCGTTTAGAGTAAAACCACTTTCTAATGATATCAAGGCACTCCGTGAGGTTTATCTTGACGTTGACGTTGCGAATTCTTCATTCACTGCATACAAAGAGTAAAGTAAATGCCTGCTGTAAAGACTAAGAGAATCTCCACTCTGATCGAATCACAGCTTCCTGAGTTTATTAGTACTGAGTATGAACTTTTTAGTAAGTTCATTCAAAAGTATTATGAAGCGCAGGAGGTCCAAGGTGGCACTTTGGATGTTATTAATAACATTCAAAAATATGCAGACATTGATTATTACGAAAAGAATTTACTAAAGCAGAACGACATTCTTGCTTCTTCTATTAGTGACTCTGATGTCACTATTGTTTTGAATGATGCAAGATCATTTCCAAAGAAGAATGGATATGTCAAGATTGATGATGAGATCATCTTCTATGCTACTAGAACTAATACTGAGTTAAGGAACTGTTCTAGAGGTGTTAGTGGCAATACAACACTTGGTGACTTGTATGCTGCTTCTAATTTTACTAGCACAGCAGCTGCTGCACATAATTCTGGTCAAAAGGTTCATAACATCAGTAACCTTTTCCTATATGCATTTGTTAAAAACTTTGAAACACAGTATCTGGGTTCTTTCCCTGAGAAGTATCTCAAGGGTGAGATTGATAAGAGAACCCTTATCAAGAATATTCAAAAGTTTTACAAGGCAAAGGGAACTGATAGTTCTATCAAGTTTGTATTCAATACTATTGTCGCTAAAGAAATCGACAATAAACCAGAAGTATTCAAACCAAGAGATTTTACATATAAGTCATCTGAGTCTGACTGGGTTAATGTACATGCCCTGAAGGTAAAGGTAGTCTCAGGTGATCCTAAGACATTAGTCGGTCAAACAATTGTCCAAGAGGCGACTGATGAGTATGGATATGCTAGTGCAGTTGTTGACAATACATTTGCTTCAGGAACTTCTGATGGTGAAGAGATCTATAACATTGTTCTTGCACCAGAAACTATCAATGGTTCTTTTGGTGTCTCAACTAAGACTAAATTAGAATCGACATTACTTGCTGGTGATTCTGCTGGTAAGAGAATTGATGTATTCTCTACAATTGGTTGGGATTCTGTTGGAACTATTTTGATTGGTGATGAAGTCATTGAATTTGATGACAAGACAGTCAATCAGTTTGTTGTAAAAGCAAGAGGAAATAGTCCACAGACCTATGTTGCAGGAGAGTCTGTATACAAACCAGTAACTCTTAAGTCTGGTAGTGTTACATTGCTTTCTATGGGCATTGTATACAATCTATCTCCATCCGATTCACATCCATATTCTTATCCTGGTGATAGCATTGAGGTATCACAACCTGGATTTGAGACTGCTGATCCAAAGATTGTAAGATCTGGCACTAACCAAGCGAGATGGTTGTTCAGCACTGGTAATGTAACATCTGGTAGTGTCCCATATGTTGCTTCTGATTTAAATCAAACAAAAACAAACGTCTCAGCAATTTTTGAAGACGAACAGTATTATTATATCACAAGTTCTAGTTTTCCATCATATGATATTTTAGATGGATCTAATGTAACTTTTCCTGTACAAGATCAGAAACTACTAAGACTGATTAGAAAGGTTGCTACAAGAACAACTGAGTCTTATGAGACTCCTAAGAGAGATAGTGGCATCTTAGTCAATGGTGTGCCTATTTACAGTCATAAAGACAGTGATAGCGTCAGATATGGTAAACTAGAAAAAATTGATATCAATACTAGAGGATCTGGATATACGAAAGCACCTTTTGTTCTAGTTGACGATGTTCCATATAAAGCAAGAGCAATTCTCTCTGGTCAGGTAGTAGAAAGAATTGTTGTTGATACAAACGATATTTTTACAAGAACACCTATTGTCAAAATTACATCTGGCAGAAGAGCAGATGTTCGTGCTATTGTCACGCGAGGCAAAGTAACTAGTCTTGTTATTGATAATCCTGGTGAGTATTATTCCGAAGCACCAGTAGTAAGAATTACAGATACTGCTGGTAAAGGTAGATTCGCTGATTATACAGCAGTAGTAGATGCTGACGGAAAATTAGAAAGTTTTAATTTGATTGCAGAAGGAAACTTCTACAGTCAAGACACAGTAAAAGTTGATATTATTCCTATTGGTAGTGGTGCAACTGGTATTCCTTCTTTGAAAGAATGGAACTTTAACAGATATGAAAAATTAAAATCTAAATTAGACACCAATAATGGATATCTCTTTGAAAATTACAACAATATTTTAGAATATGGTTATGGACATGTTGGTAATCCACAATCTCTTAGAGTTGCACTCAACGATAATGTTAACAGTGCAGGAACTGAACCCTCTACAAAAACTCACTCTCCAATTATTGGATTCGCTTATGACGGTAATCCAATCTATGGTCCATTTGGTCATGAGAACCCTCTAGATTCCAATTCATCTATTGTTAGGATGACATCTGGTTATTCCCTAAATGGTAGTAGAACAGATGGTCCATCTACAGGTGAGTATAGATTGGGACTGTTCACGAATGACTATTCTTATACACATAAGAGTGGCACACTAGACGAGAACAATGGAAGATTTTGTATTACCCCAGACTTTCCGAAAGGAACTTATGCTTATTTCCTTACTATTGATAGCAATCAAGTACCGCAATATCCATACTTTGTAGGTCAGAATTATTATTCACTACCTGTTGATAGTAACTACAATTCAAATATCAATCAAAACGACATTCCTAAGAATGCAAAGAGATACTATATTCCTGGCATGTCTAGAAATGGCGAAGGTCTCATTGCTTCTATTTCTGATGTATCTCCTGGAAACGTAGATAACGTAAGTGTTGTAAGTTCTTCTACAAATTTCTCTAAGAATTCAAAGATTTATTTTGATAACAGAGGAACTGATGGTTCTGAGGTAGAAGCAAACGTATCTTCTGTCACAGGCAAATCAGTAAGTTACTTACAATCTAAAGAAGATAAAGTTGTACAGTTAACAACTATTCAAAATGCATATTTGTTCGTTGATGATACTCTAACACAACCATCATCTGGCGCACAAGGAACAATTGTTGGAACAGTTGCAAATGACAATGTAATTGTTTTGAAAAATGTTCAGGGAACATTTGATTCTACAGGAACTTTTGCTTCTGCAATCGAAACATTCAGTTTACTTCTAGATGAAGAAAGTTCATACACTGATGGTGTAACACTAGAACTAACAAATGGTATTGATCCAGCAATTGCAACTGCAGAAGTTTTAGAGGGAACTAGTGGTCAAAACCTAGTCAAGATCAAGGTTCTCAGCGGTGACTGGGAAGCAACAAACTATGATTATGCAGATTACTTTATTCAGTCTAACAATTTATTTGATACAACTGGATCTAAAATTGTAACAAACACACCACTCAGTAAAGGACTAGAACCTTTTATTGTCAATCAAAGTGTTGCATTGATTGAAACAGGATCCAATCATGGATTAGGAATTGGTGACAAAGTAACAATTGACATCAATCCAGATGACACAACAAAGACTAAGACTTATTATTTAAGGAAAAGGTTGTATCAGGAAATTTCCTTGATTTCTCCAACCAAGGAGACAACCATTAATGATACTGGAATTGGTCGTTATGAAATCCTCAATGGTGGAGCTGATTATACTGCTGGCACTTACACTAATATTTCTCTTACTGGCGGATCGGGCACTGGTGCCACTGCTACATTCACTGTATCTAATGCTGGTCTAGTTTCTGGTATCCAAATTCAAGATTCTGGAACTGGATATGCAAGAGGTGATTATCTAAGTGTAGATGATGCTGATTTAGTACGATCTGGAGCATCTCAGTCTACTGCTAGATTTACAATCTATATTGGTCACGTTGGATTTGCCGCAGAATCTACTTCTCTCACAGTAGATGATCCATTAAATTATGCTGTAAATGATTTGATTACTATTGGAGAAGAAGTTCTCAAAATTGTAGCGATTAATGGAAGCACCTTTACTGTAGATAGAGCACAAGAAGGATCTTCTGCTGTTGATCACTTTGATGGTCAAAAAGTTGTTCTTAAAAACGGTAGATATAATTTTATTGAAGATAGAGAGATTTTCCCTACAAACAATACTGGAACTATTGTATCGTATGATCCTGTTACCCAAAAGGTTGTTATTTCTTATGATTATTCTACCACTAAGTTAAATGCAGACGAAGTAATTCTATCTTCTAATTTCTTTGATAATAGCACACCTGCTAGAGGTGTTAATATCAATACTGTATCAGACTTAGTATTTAAATTTGAGTTTTCTGAAGATAATGTCAATTTCTCTGTAAACCCAAATCTTAATATCCAAGAATATTACAAGTACGTATTTGATACTTCTCATTCATCTCTATCTGGAACATATTTTGATATTAGTCCTAGTATCAATTTAAATCTAGTCACCGTAGAGAAAACAGAATCTACTATTTTACCAGGAACAGCAGGATCATTCACAGATGTCAAGTTTGGATTTGGTTCTAGATTAGCAGATAATAATTATCAGACAAAAGTTAGAACAGATTTTTCTAAGTTCTACTACTTTGATCAAAAGAGTATTGTAGATGCAGAAAATAGTTTCTTTACAATCATAACAGATCCTCTACAAGGAACTAAGGACGTTACTTACGTTACTCCAAATAGATTTGTATATCAAATTGAATCAACTCCTCTGTGGGATGGTTCTGGAGCAATTACATATACAACTACAGGACAATTTGCTATTGGTGGTATTCATGAAGTAGCAATTACAAATTCTGGACTGAATTATAAGAAACCACCTATCATTGTTGGTGCTGATCCAACAGAATCTTATAGAGCATCTGCAACTGCATTGTTTGACCTAGATTCTAAAGTAATCACTGGTGTTAACATCACTGAAAAAGGATCTAACTATGTAAATCCAAAAGTTGTTATTACTAATGGTGATGGAGTTGATGCAGAATTCAATATTGTTGTTAGAAATGGAGAGATTTTCTCTGTTACAGTCAAAAATGCTGGTAGGGGATATACATTTGCACCAGACATTGAAATTGTAGAAAGTCAAATCGATCTAAATGCAGAAGGTTCTTCTATTGGAGTACCTAGAAGTGTTTCTATTGTTAGAAATGGTGGTGCATATCATTTAGATAATACAGTAGCATCAACATTTACATCCAACTATGTATTTTCACTAACAAATTACACTGGTGAATTTTTAAGAGGTGAAAAAGTAATTCAAAAAATTAATAATGTTGAGGTAATGACTGGTGTTGTTACTGAGTGGAGAAAAGGTTCCAACCTATTAAAAGTTAAGAGTGTTACAGGAATTATTAGAGAGAACCAATCAATTGAAGGTATCGTTTCCAAAACATCTGGAATTATCAGCAAAGTATTCGTAACTGACTTTGCTACAGATATTAGAAGTTTCTATGATAATCTAGGATTCTATACTTCTGATAAAGGAAAATTAGGTGTTTCTAATCAAAAGTTAACCGATAGTTTCTTCTATCAAGATTACTCTTATGTTATTAAGTCTAAGACTTCAATTGAAGAGTGGCGTGATCTTATCAAGTCTACAACACACCCTGCTGGATTTAAACTATTTGGTCAAGTAGATATTGAAACTTCTGCTAGTGCAGAAATGGAAGCAGAACTTCCAAAGGCATCTCACTTTACTGTAATTCAACTTTGGGACCCAGATAAAAATAAGATTACTGTTGAGAATACAAGAAGAACTGTTACACAAACTGTTCAGAAAGTAGAAAACCATAGAATTAGAAAAGGGCAAGGATCTGCTGCTATTTCTGAATTCAACTTCAACGAAACTCGTGCGTTTGAATTTAGAATTTATAACAATACTGCAGGATTCTATAGTTCAACAATTGCTGCAGGAAAACCATGGTGGACAAAAAATCCATTTGATGGATATTACGATACTGATGGTAGATTACAAGGATCAACTACTTTCCAATTAAGAACTAAGACTCCAGATACTGCATTCACACCTGTAGATGTCAATAGTCTTATCATAAGTCTCAATGGTATCTTACAAGAACCAGGAGTGGCGTACACAATATCTGGTGACAATATTGTATTCTCCAATCCACCTTTGGGGGACAATACAAAACTTACTGGATCTAACGGTGAAACAACACGTTATGGTGGTGTGGTTTTCTATGGAAAATATTTTGCATTCAAAGATAATCAATACAACACAAGATATCTTAAAAAGATTAGAAATATTTTCCAACGTGGTGGAACATGGATTGATGCTGCAAACCAAATTGAAAGAAACAAACAGTTTATCATTGAAGAGACTATTGGTTATGCAGTGCAAGCATATCCAACATTAAACTGGAGTGTAAGACAAGATGATTATGAAACTGATATTGGATTTATTCTAGATGCTTTAAGTCATGATGTTAGATTTGGCGGTAATATTAAATCTGTTGATTACACAAACATCTTAAATGGCGGTGGAACTGATTACTTACACATTGCAAATTACAAAACTGAATCTATTGCAATGTTCAAATATGCTACTACGTTAGCAAGACTTGCAATTAGGAATTGGGATGTTGTTGAAAATAATGTTAACTACATTCAAGGATCAACTAAAATTACACTATCAAGCACTGAAAATTTAGTTGCTGGTATGAACGTAAGTTCTGGAAGATCTTATCCATCAGATACTAAAATTGTTTCTGTCGATAGTGATACCGAAATTACAGTTTCCCGTGCTGCTCTCGCTAACTCTGGAGGAGGCGGTGGTGCTTCTCAGGGCGTCACAAATCTATCTGGAAGTGCTACTACTAATACTACTACTAATACAAACACTGCGGCAGTATTACCTGGAAATACTTTCTCAGTTCCACCAGGAATTACAGTTGGTGTTGCAGTTGCTTTCTCTGGAACTGATACCGCTACATTCTCTCTAAGTAATATTAATAATGGAACATACTTTGATGCTGCTAATTTGATTGCAGCAAACAGAGCATATATTATTTCCACAGCACTGACTTGGGCACAAACAAATTATCCTGGATTGAACTGGGGATCACTTTCTACTAAGTGTGGTAGAGATATTGGTCTTTTCTTAGATGCATATGTTTATCACCTCAAATATGGTGGTAACTATAAAATTGTAGAAGCAGCACAATTATATTGGACTAAAACTGATTATCCATATGGTGAGCAATTATATTACATCACTGGACAACTAACTGAAACTGTAGCTACACTAGAACATGCTAAAGAACTTATGGTTCAAGCAATGAGAAATCTATTGCCAACTACGGATCCTAATGTTTTAGTAGATTCAGTAACTCCAGTTTGTTCAGAAGTAGAAAGTACTCTCGATACATTCCATAGTATTGTTGATACTATTCTAACAAAAGGAAGAGGAGTAGTTCCTAAGACTAAGGAAAATCTAAACAGACCTGGATACTACACTTCTACCCTAACATATTCCAATAACACTATTCTTCCAGATTCTGGTCTTTCTGCACCACCATATACTGAGTGTGCAACAGTAATTTCATCTGTTGACTCTCTATTTGGAAATATTAAAAATATTCTTGAAGGACAAAATATTAATCCTACTCTCCCAGATTATGTTGATGGTGAAACAAAAGATTTTGAACTTTATTGGGAAGACAATAGTGCTGTTAACCTAGAAGAAGACGAAGATCTATTCTTGACACTTAACGCTGTATTACAAAGACCAAAGTATACAGAAACTTATCCATTAGAAGATGCATATTACATTGATAGAAGTGTAATTCCAAATATTATCAAGTTTGATGTTGCTCCTATCTGGGATCAAGATTTTGGTGCAAAAACTATTGGTGAACCTACTGCAGTAGAAAAGGTTGCTGGTATTGGAGTAGGTAATTATAAGAGACTAAAAATTCAACCAGATCTAGTTGATGGAATTAAGTCTGGTCCATTTATCATATTGGATGTAGAAGATAATACAGTACAATCCATTGATGATTCTGCATACTTATATGTTTTCTTGGATGGTGTTCTTCAGAGAGAAGGATTTAGTTATGATATTTCTGGTCCAAACATCTTCTTCAAATCTCCAATTAAACCAGAGATGAAGATTGACATGCGTTACCTCTATGGTAGAGACGTTGGTCAAATTCTAAACATCTACGATTTTGCTCCTGACACATATTTTGCAACAGCAGATGTTGCTCTTAACACAACTACTGGAGCAAATACATTTGTATTTGATCGCACTGGATGGATGGGAATCTATCAAGGTTTACCTATTCATGCATATCAAGTAAGACCAGACGGAACTAAAAATATTATTGGTGAGATTCTTAACTACTCCTTGAATGGAAATACTTTGAATCTAGAAGTATTTGGATCTAAAGTTGAACTTATTCAAGGAACAGACGTAACCTTTGTTGTTAAAGGACACTATGATGTTTCTACTGCTGTATCATTAAGTGCCAGTGGTTCTACTGTCACATATGATCTTGACAGCGAAGGACGTTTGAGTCTAAAAGATTCTGTCAATTCTAACTGGGCAAATACTGCTTGGGGTAAGACTTATAAGAAACCATTTATCAGTCTATCAAATGATGATCAAGTTCGTATTGAAGGTGAAGAATCTTTCAGAAAGATCAAGAAACTACCAACTACAACATCCAGTAAAGAACAGAGACCACAACAACCTGTAAACAACTCTCTGTTTGGAACAGTAGAGGTAAGTGCATATAGTGGTATCATTCGTGGTGAAGGTCTTTCTGTAATTGCAGAAATTCAAAATGGATCTGTAATTTCATTGACCTGGAATCGCAGAAACTATGAACCTGTCACACAACCGACAGCATATCAATATTATACACCACCAGTCTTACACTTTGTTCCTGAAAATGGAGAGGGTGGCGGTGCTATCGCTGAGGTCATTGTAAGCAAAGGACAAGTTGTTGCAGTTGAATTGATTGCAGGTGGTTCTGGATATACCAAAGCACCAAAGGTTGTTGTTGCTAGAAGATTTGATGTTCTAAACAACAGAGACATTGGTGTATCAATTATCAATGTTGGAATCAATCCACAGATAGAAACTGCTGGTATGACAGTGGTTTCGACTATTGATATTCTTGGTAACAGACTTACAGATATTAGTTCCTTTAGTTCTGTTGACCTTCTCAGTCCTGCAGACACTGATCGTGTTATTAGAGCAGAGATTCAAACTGGAGCTACTGGATTGCCAACATCCAATCTTGTGGGTGGTGGATCTGATATGCCAATTGACTCTGAGCAACCTGGCGGTGCTCAGATTGTGTACATCGAACCAGAACCAGTTGAGATTGAAGGTGTAGGTGGTGCATTAAGATTACAAGATTCTGTATCTGTTCTAAATGCACAGATTCAAGATATTGCTTCTCTGAATTCTATCACAAATACAAGCAGAGTTATTACTACAGAAGTTACTGGAGTAATTAATAACACTGCACTATCTAACATCAACTACTTTGAGGTTGGTGCATTCTTGGATCTTGAACTTGATGTCACTGATTACGTTATCTTTATTAGTGATAGCGCAATGCCAAGATTCAAACCACAAGGTTACTTGCTGGTTGGTGATGAAATTATTCGTTATGAAGATACGATGTTTGATCGTTTCATCTATATTCACAGAGGTGAACTAGGAACAACTCCTAAGACATGGCCACAAGGAACATTCTTAAGACAGATTCCAGATCCAGTATCTGTTGTATTTGGTGGTGCTACATCTATTACCTCTGATTCTGAACTTGTCACACTATCTGTTGGTGTTGCAGATGGTAGACCAGTAGAGAAGAAGAGACAGTTCCAAGTAACAACTCCAGTCCCTGACATGGATGTTACCAAAGTCGAAAGACAAATTGAACTAATTCCACCTGGAACTGGTGTTGTTGACAGATATCAAGAGTCTGCATTTATTGTTGACCCACTGAAGACTAGATCTGGAAATACAACAGGTGGACATGATGGTGAAGTTGATTTGATTGAAGTTCCGCTACTAGGATATCCTATTATTACTAGAGCAGGAGATACAATTTACGCTCGAAATAGAAAGTTCAGTGCTTTCACTGCATACATCGGAACTTATGAAATTACCAATGTCGGACATAGAATTAAGTCCTTTGATATTCTAATGGATGATGGATCTGCAGATGTATCTGGCATCTCACTATTTGAAATTGGAATTTACTTCCCATCACTTACTATTGGTGACTTTACTGAAAGAGCAGAATCTAGTTATACTAAGGCAGGTGACTACTTCAACCTAGATAAACCATCTGTCCAAAATCCTGTTACAATTAGTTCTACACAAGGAACTATTGGTGGCAACATCGTAGTTCCAAGTACTGCATACTTCCCTGCATCTGGATATATATTCCATGCGGCAGTATCTGGATCACCTAATTTTGGAGTGATTAAATACACTAGTAAGACCGCAACTACATTTGAAGGTTGCACAGTTCATACTGGATCTACCACTATTGTCAATGGTGCAGAGATCGTTCCATTTACAATTGACTAAATACAGTATAAATATAAATAACACAGGCACAAATTACCACGTCGGAAACAAGAACCAATGGCTGCTATTATCTCTGATAAGTTTAGAATCTTTAATGCTAAACAATTCCTGGAATCTCTTACTGAAGGTCCTAACGACGCCAGTGCAGAGAGATCTAGAATGTATTTCTTTGTGGGTCGTCCACAACCATGGAGAGCATACTTAGAAATTTACTCTAAGAATGCTACCGCATTTGTCGTAGGACAAGAAGTTTACGTTGGAACGTATGCTTCGACTGCTTTTAGAGGCACGATTGCTGCCATCTACGACGGTGCCTTACTTCTCACGGATATCTTTGGTTCTTCTGGTGTTAACTCTGTTCCTACTCTAGGTTCTACTCTTAAGGGAAGAACTGGTGGAGCAGGCGGTTCTGATACTGGTGCTACTGCTAAGTCTGGTGTATATCGTTATGGAACAGAGGATGTGCCTCCTCTTCCTTTGGATAACCAGAGAGAAAAGATTGGTGTTTACGACGAAATTATTGCTGCGAAGAGAATCACTACAAGTTTTGCAAGAACTGTAATTCGCCGCTATAACTGGGATTTGGTTGCCAACCCTAAGTTTGACATGTGGAAACCAGACTACTCTGCTACTCCAGGTGGCGGTGGTCAGGTTGGTAAAACGACTGCCACAGGTCAATCTGCCATTGCCGACGCTAAGTTCTATGTAATGAACTCTTCTTACGAAGTGTTTAAGTGCTTATACAACGGTGAAAATATTGCTAACCCATCTGGTCAGAACGCAACTGAAGAACCAACTACTGCTGGTGGTAACTATGCATCTGCAACTGGTCTATACACTGAGACTACTGGTGCTGGTTACATCTGGAAGTACATGTATACGATTCCAACCGATGATGTTCTGAAGTTCCTTTCTTCTGACTTCATGCCAATCGTTCTTAGCACTGATGCATCTCGTCAAGCAGTTGTTGCTCTTGCTGTAGCAGGTGCAATCGACGTTGCTCTCATCGAAGATGGTGGATCAGGTCTTCCTGCTTCTCAAACTCTTTATACTTCTATCAAGGGTGATGGAAGTAATGGTATTGTCAAGTTTGACACTGATGGTTCTGGAACTATCACTGCTGCAAGCATTCATGCTCGTGGATCAGGTTACACCTATGGTAACGTTCTCCTAGGTAACGGTAACCTATTCTCTGATGCTGGTCTAACAACTGCTGTTACAACTGGTGCTTCTGCTGTTGGTGCAATCGAAGTTGTTCTTCCTCCTCAGGGTGGACATGGTTCTGACCATGAACTAGAACTAAATGGTAAGCGCGTTATGACGAACATTCGTCTAACCTATGCTGAAGGTTCTGGTGACTTCCCTGTAGATAACGACTTCCGTAGAATCGGTATTATCAAGGATCCTCTAGATTGGGGAACAACCAACTTTGCAACATCTGATACACTCTCTGGTCTAAAAGCACTTAAGATCACTGGTGCTAGTGCAGATTACAACGTTGATGAAAAGATTACTCAAACTGTTTCTGGTGGAACTGCATACGGCACAGTTGTTTCTTGGACACTAGATAGTGGTTCTACAACCGCTGGTGTTCTTAAGTACATCCAAACAAATGACGCTCACCTTGATCAAGGTGTTGTAAGAGCATTTGAATCTAATGGTTCTAACGCTGTTACTGGAGAAGGTTCTACTGCTTCTGGTAATGTAGACACTGGATATGGTTCTTCACTACTAGGTGTCACTTTCGCAAGTGGACTAGCAGCACCTGAGATTGAAAATAACTCTGGTGACATCATTTACGTTGAGAACCGTCGTCTCATCACTCGTGCTCCTGACCAAATCGAAGATATCAAACTTGTTATTGAATTCTGATTCAAAATAAACAACTTAAGTCCCCCGAGAGATCGGGGGATTTTTTTTATCTCTATAAATACTAGGGACAAAGAATACTAGTATTTGGCGGAAAACAATGCCACAGAAGACTAACCTTAACGTAAGCCCTTACTACGAGGATTTTGATGCGAATAAGAATTTCTATAAAATTCTTTTCCGTCCTGGATATTCGATTCAAACTAGGGAACTAACTCAGTTACAATCGATCCTTCAAAACCAAGTAGAAAGCTTTGGTAAATTCTCTTTCAAACAGGGTGAGATGGTCATCCCTGGTGAAATTGGATTAAATACAAAATTAGATTTTGTTAAACTATCCTCTGTATCAGAGGTAGCGGTTAGCGAAGGCGATGACATTGTATACAAGAAGTATGACATTACACAGTTGGTAGGGCAGACTGTGTTGGGTCTAACTTCTGGTGTTCAAGGAACTATTCTGTCAACTAGACTAGCAACAGAGAGTTCTGCGGATACTCTGTATGTAAACTATCTTAACAGTGGTAATTCTAATACTGAGTCTACTTTTAGACAAGGTGAGACACTAGAAGTTGTAGATGGTGTTAACACTCCACTGTTGGTAGTTGGAACAGACGGCAGTGTTCTTCCTACTAGTATCAATGTAACAAATCCTGACACTGGAGAAGTAACATCTCTAGAAAGTCCAGCGATGGGTTTTGGTTCTGCTGTACAAGTAGAAGAAGGAATTTATTTTGTTAATGGATATTTTGTTCGCAATGACGCATCTATTCTAGTCATTGATGAATATTATAATAAACCATCTGCAAAAGTTGGTTTTACAATTAAAGAAGAAATTGTAACTCCAGAAGAAGACGCATCTTTATATGATAATTCTATTGGTGCATCAAACCAAACTGCACCTGGAGCACACAGATTAAAAATTACTTTATCTCTAAAAGAGTTTGCTCTAGATGCAGTTACTGACAAAAACTTTATTCAATTACTTACTATCTCAAGAGGAGTAATTAGAAAGAAAGTAAGTGTTGCTAATTATAATCTTCTTGAACAAACTTTAGCACGTAGAACTTTTGATGAGTCTGGTGACTATGTTGTAGAGAACTTCTCTATTGATGTCAGAGAGTATGCACAAAAAGAAGGAAATCGTGGTATCTATGGTGCTGACGAATTTGGTCTTTACAATAATCTAACTGCTGGCGAAGCATCTAGAAAGATGATTGCTAGTATTGGTCCTGGTAAAGCATATATTAAAGGTTTTGAAATTGTCAATAAAGAAACCAAGTACATTGAAATTAATAAGGCAAGAGAAAGTCTTTCTAGTGACAATGTAACTCTAAAGTCTAGAGGTCTTCCAACTTTCAGTATTACTAATGTATTTGGTAGTGTTCCTCTGAACAAAGAAGGATCTGAATTAACAGCATACCCTGAAATCAGTCTGTTCACATCATTCAATGATGGTAGTGATGGTTCTAGTAATACAGAATTATCTACTGCACATCGCCAGACTATTTCTAGAAGAGGAACTAACTTCTCTCCAGAAGATGGAATTAAAACCATCTGGATTCAAATGACCAGTGCAACATTTAATATTGGTCAAGTTGATGAAGAAGCTTTGGCAGGAACCAAGAGTGGTGGACCAAACATTAATGAACTTCACGTTATCAAGACTAGAACTGGTAGTGATGTTGTTACTACAACACTCAAGTGCTTGTCTTACGCAAAAGTAAATAACTTCCTAGTCAATTCTTCTGCTGCAGAATTCTTCTTAGAACTTACTGTTGTAGGTAAGAAAGATGAGGTAGAACTACTTCTAACTGATTATGATGGAGAAGATTCTGGTGATTATAGAATCATCTATCTTTCCGAAGCAGATGCTAGAAATGACACGCAGTTTGGTCGTGTTGTTGATTATAGTCCAACAATTACCCCACTAATCGGTAAAGTAAAACCAAATAACTTCTACTTACAGCAAAGAGGATCTGGATTCAATTCTGATTCTGATATCATTCTTTCTAAAGGTCGTCTTGCTGAAGGAACCAGTGCATACAATAGTATTTTTGGTTTATCTTATTTTGATCCATCATTCTTCACAAAAATTCTTTTAGAGAAGCAACCACCAAACACATTTAAAGGTGGTAAGTATATCTTTGGAACACAAAGTGGAGCATATGGTGTAATCGAAGAGACTTCCGCTGGAAGATATTCGACAAATAATATTTTGTTTGTTAAAACTCTATTTGGTAAGTTCTTACCTGGAGAAACTTTGAGAGATGAAGATGCAAACACAGCAAAAATTGCTGCAGAAAATACAATCTCACATTTCATCATTCAAAACAGAGGTGGTAATTATAACTCTGCATCTCTAATTAAATTGAATGGTGTTACTATTGATGCTTCTAAGATTGAACTAAATGTCAGTTCTGCTGGAAATATTCTACAAGCACTTATTAAAGATAGAACTGCATTTAAGACTCAGTATCCACAACCACCATCTGTAACTATTGAGCAACCTGCAGGGTCTGGAACTCCATCTCCTGCTGCAAATATCACACCAGTACTATTTAAAAATACTGTAACTACATTTACACCACAGAATGTCAAGTCTATTGGTTGTTCATATGGTTCTGGTAATGCAAATACATTCAGTGCAGACGTTGTAGTTAGTGATAAAAAGTATTCGACAATTAAAAACGTCACTGACTTTACATTCTTTGGATCTAAAGGATATAACTTTATTGAATCCACAAGTTTCAGTGCTGATGCATCTGGACTAGTATCTCAGGGAGATATTATTCAATTCAGTGATGAAGATAATAATACAGTTAAAGCAACTGTACAATATGCAACTGATCAAGAAGGAACAGCAAAAACTAGAATTTATCTAGATACTCTCCTTCCTGGAAATGTTGTTAATTCTAGTGTAGTTGTATTCAGACCAGCAGTTCAAAATGCTAGTAAGGGTTCTCTAATTTTCCCAACTGGCAGTAAGCAGATTCAACAAATTTCTGCAGGAACAGAGGATACAAATATCAAGTATTTCTTCCGTAGAGATTTTGTTACTACTGCCTCAAGTAGTGGTGGTGTTATCACATTCGCAGCACAACTACCATTCGGCACACAAAGATTTACTGCATTTAATGAAAACAATTATATTATCACAGTTCTAGATCCAGGTGATGCTCCTGATATTGCTGCAGGTGATATTGTATACATTCCTGCTGATACCGTATCAATTAGTTCTGCAACAGACACTGCTAGTGGTTTGACATCTGGTAGTTTGAGTCTCGAATTAGACTCAAATTATTTTGGTAGTATTCCTTCCAATGGAACGTTCCCTAAACTAAAACTCACTGCAACTCTAGAAGTAGAAAATGCAAAACCAAGATTAAAGACAGTTATTAGAAACAAGCAAATTGTCATCACATCTCCTGGTGATCGTGTTATTCCATTCAGAGGAACACAATATGACAGTGAGGTTGTAGAAGTTCTATCTTACGCTGATGCTTTCCGTCTAAGATATGTTTATGAAGGAACTGTATCACAACCACCAGAAATTGATAGTGCTGGAAACTTAATTTCTGGAACAGATGTAACTGATAGATTTAGTTTTGATAATGGTCAGAGAGACACTGTATATGATGTCTCTAGACTAGTTTTAAAACCTGGATTTGAACAAACTACTGGTCAATTAGTTATTGGTTTTGATTACTTTAACCATTCACAGGGAGATTTCTGCACTATTGATAGTTATCTCCACGAGGCGGGTGTTACAGAAGATGAAATTCCTTCTTTCAACTCCGTTGTTCATGGAAACTTAGAACTCAAAAACGTATTTGATTTTAGACCAAAGGTAGACAGTAACACAATTGTCACAGGTTTCCAAGATACTGCATCTCTTTCTGTTGCAGATGGAAACTTTGCAGGAGCAGGAGCAGTCTATGCTAGTTCCCCAGCACCTGATACAAACCTAGAATTTACTTTCTCATTCAGTCAAGTACAATACCTTGATCGTATTGATGGTATTTTCCTCAACAAATCTGGTGAGTTTGTTGTAAAAGAGGGCAACTCTTCACTCAACCCAACTAAACCAGATTCGATTAGCGATGCTGTTCCACTATTCTATGCATATATTCCTGCATATACTAAGACCAGTAAAGATGTAAGAATTACTTCTGTTGATAATCGTCGCTATACGATGCGCGACATTGGTAAACTAGAGAAGCGTATTGAACGTCTTGAATATTATACTGTTCTCAGTATTCTTGAGCAGCAAGCACTCAACATGCAAATCAAAGATGAAATTGGATTAGATAGATTCAAGTCTGGTTTCTTCGTTGATAATTTTGAAGAGCATAAAGTTGGTAATCTTGCATCTAGAGATTATAGATGTTCTATCGATAGTCAACAGTCTGTCCTTCGTCCACAAGCAAAAGAAGATTCTATCAGACTAAAAGAAGTTAATGTAAGAGATGATCAGAGAATCGTATCTGGATATAAGAAGTCTGGAGATATTATTACTCTACCATATACATCTCTTTCTTTACTAGGAAATAGTTTTGCTTCTAAGAAAACAAATCCAAATCCATTTGTTGTTCTTCAGTATGTTGGCGATGCATCAATCTCACCTTCTATTGATCAATGGTATGATCAAACTGTAGATCCTCTAGTTGTTGATACTAACACTAGTTTGTTTAATATTTTCTTAGCAAAAGAATCTGTAGTCGAAAGTTTCTCTAGTCTTTTCAATTCCTTTGTTGTCAACTGGGTTGGAACATCTTCTAGTTTCACTTCTATCAATTCTTTAGGAGAAGTATCTTCCCTAGCAGCAAATGCATCTGTTGATAGTGCAAAAGTAGGAAGTTCTTCTAACATTAGTCCTAACAATAACCAAATTGGTAAGGGAGTCTCATCTAAGACTGTTGGAGACAGCACTGTTTCTACAGCGTTGTCATTCTTTGCTAGATCTAATGTAATTAAGTACACAATTCGTAGACTAAAACCAAATACAAAGATTTCTGTATTCCTAGAAGGAAGAAACATTAATCGTTGGGTTAATCCTGACTTGAGATTTAGTGGTATTGCTGGTAGTTCTCTTTCCGCGTTCAATGGAGAAGTTTCTACAGATGAAAATGGTAATGCAAGTGGAATTATTCTACTCCCTGCAGGCGCACCTCCAAAAGAGAATTCTACTTGGACTGGAGATTTGAACACTGTAGAGTATGACAACGATGCGGAAGAAATTAGAGTAACTACAGGCATCCAAACATTCAGATTTACATCTAGTTCTACTAACGAGTCAAAAGCGGACGTAGATACATATGCCGAAGTTAAGTACTATGCAACTGGTGTTCTTCCTGAAAACCCTGCAAGTATTGTTTCCACAAAACCAGCATTCTTCAAAGCAAATGAAGGTGTTCAGTTTGTTGACAATAACACAGATAATCCTGTAAGACCTAACCCACTTGCACAAACATTTAAAGTTGAGAACTTTGAAGGTGGTTGTTTTGTAACCAGTGTTGATCTTTTCTTTGCTAAGAAGAGTAAGAACATTCCTCTAAGAGTTTATCTAACAGATGTTGCTAGTGATAAACCAGGAAAAAATATTATTCCTGGAACAGAAAAATCATTGCTACCAAATACGTTACTTAAGTGTTACACAAATGGCAACGTTAAGGTATCAAAAGGAGAATTTGTTACTGGAGCAAGTTCTGCAGCATCTGGTCCTATCCTAAAAGTTATTGACAAGAATGGAATCGACCTTGTTCCATCTTCTACAGGAGTCTTTGGACTTTCCAATGAAATGGTTTATACGTTGGTTCTTGATAACCACAACGGTAAATCTTTTGTTCAAAACGAAGATCTAATTATTCCTTCTGTAACTCTTGCTAATAACACTGACGGAACTGCTCTAAAACTTACATTAGCAAAAGATAGTGGTAGAGTTTCCGCTATCAATATTACAAATCCAGGAAACAATTATGATAGCGCACTTCTAACAATTGAGAGTCCACAACTCCCAGGTGGATCTGTTGCTACTGCAAGTATTCAAGTTTCTAATGGAAAGGCATACAACGTTGATCTAGCACTATCTGGATTTGGTTATACCGAAGCACCAGCTGTAGTGGTTAAGGGCATTGGAAATGGCGCTGGAGGGTGTGTTATTGAGACTGAACTAGTCATTGATACACCTGCTGTCAGAATGGGTATTGCAATCGATTCTACAGGTGTTACAGAATCTACAACTCCAACAAACTTCGAGTTTGATCATCCTGTATATCTACAGAATGATACCGAATATGCTTTAGCGGTAGAAACTGATTCTACAGATTATGAGATGTGGGTTTCTAAGTTGGGAGAAACTGATATTTCTACCAGCACTGTAATTACTACCCAACCATCTTTGGGTTCTGTGTACAAGTCTCAAAACACTGAGAACTGGTCTGAAGATATCTTTGAAGATCTCAAGTTCAATTTATATCGTGCAGAGTTTACTATTGATAGACCTGCTGAGTTGATACTCACAAATGAATCATTAGGATACACACTACTAGAATCTAATCCATTTGCAACAAATGCTGGTTCTAATACAAATGCAACGTCTACCTTGTTTAAAAACAATAACAAGATCATCAACGTAACGCATAGAGATAATGGATTTGAAACATCTGGTAAATCTTATGTCTTCTACAGAACTGCACAAGAAGTTGCTAGTATCACTGCTAGTGCTTTGAACAATACATTGTTCCAAGTTGCTAACTCTGGTATTGATTCCTATACGATCACTGCGGATACAAATGCATCCACTAACTCTATTGGTGGTGGTAGTTCTGTATATGCATCGTATAACAGAAAGTTTGAAACTCTGTTCCCACAAGTAAGATATCTCATCAATACTGGAACTAAGTTAGAAAGTTTCGTTAGAACTACAAATGTAATTCCTGTCGATTCTAGCACAACAAATTATACATCATATTCTCAAACTTCTTACGAGAAAACATTCTTAAATGAACCTCACTTCTTTACAAATCAGAAGTTAATTGCATCACCAATTAATGAGACAATTAATAATATTAATGGTTCACTAACTTACAAGTTGATGTTAAGTTCTACTACATCATACTTAAGTCCTGTTATTGACTTGTCTAGTGCCAGTGTTAAAACTGTCACAAACAGAATTGACAACTCTAAAGGTCAAGAAGATAGGTTTGGTAGAAGAGATCAAGTTCTTGAATTCTTCCCAGTATATCAGTTTATCATTACTGGTAATGGTGCAACAACTATTACCAATGATCAATCGATTGAAGGTCAATCATCCAAAGCAAAGGCAAGAATCGTTAAGGTAGATGCAGCAAATAATATTCTCTTTGTTCGTATCTCCACAACTCAATTCTTCCAGAAAGGAGAAACATTGACATTTGGTGGTGCTGATTCTGGATTAACTGCGGTAACAATTAATTCGGATCCTCTCAAGTACAATGCTTCTATTCCTGAAGGAATTATTGTAGTTGCTAGAAACATTACTCCTGCCTCTGCAGGTGATGCTGATACTTATGCTAATACAATCAATGGAAGATCTGTATTCTGGGATGCAGATGCTAATAAGTTAACACTTCGAGTTGACAAACAACCAATTAATGATGATTACACTGGTGCTATTTCTACAAATGCACTCTATTCTAGAAATGGAACAACTGATGATCAATTACCTGACATCTTCCGTGTAGAGGATTATGTCAAATATCCCGATCAATTAGATGAGGATAAACTAACTCTTCGTGTTAAGGGTATTAGTTACACCAATGGAACAGAGTTCGTTGCTGAAGATACTTCTAAGAACGGATCTACATCTGCTAAGTATGTAACTAAAGAAGTATTCATTGATAACCCTGCAACATCTATCGATGTTCGCTTGACTGCTAACGTAAAAGACGTTGCTAATGTATGTGTTCTTTACAAGTTTAAGAAGGCATCCAGTCAAGAAAACTTTGATGACATCGAATGGGAGTATTTCAATGTTGCTGGTGAACCAGACACATTAGAATTAGCAACTAGTGAAAATAGCATTTCAAGTGTTGTTGAAAAGCAATCTGCTTATCAAGAACTCAAGTACAGTGTCGCTGATTTACAAGAGTTTACATCTTTTGCAGTCAAGATTGTGTTGAAAACTGACGATCCAGCATTCGTTCCTAAGATTCAAGACATTCGTGCTGTTGCTTCCTTCTAAGTTCCGCGTATGGATTATGCAAGAGTTGACGGACATGATGGATTGGTGAGGGACCTAAACACAGGTGCCATCATCAATCAGGACGTGTCTGCTATAGACGCCAGAAAAAAATCAAAGCATCTCAGTTCCGCGTTAGACGACATAAATATGTTGAAGAATGAAGTTTCTGAGATCAAATCCCTACTGCGAGAGTTAATCAAAAATGCCAGCAATTCAAGTCGCTAGAACTGATACCTTTGAACAACAAAGGGTCAAGATTAATGATATCAGCACCGCGCTTTTTAACGTTACTTCTGGTGGTAGTGATCTATCCACAGGTAACTTACAATTAGGCGACGGTCTTGTAGGTAATCCTTCACTGAAGTTTGTTTCTGATACCACGCTTGGTATCTACAAACCAGAAAATAAAGTGCTGGGATTTGTTAACAGTGGAAAGAAAACTGTTGATTTTAGGTTATCTGAAATCACTGCATATCAAGATATCAATATCCAGCAGAGAAAACTAGCACAATCTCTATTGGTTATTGTTAATGCTGGTAGTGGTTATGATCCTGGAACTTATGAAGAGATTTCACTCATTGGTGGAACAGGTCAAAACGCAAATGCAGATATTGTTGTTAACGGATTTTCTGGATCTGTTACCAACGCTGGAACTGGATATACTCCTGGAAGTTTCCTAACGATTCCATTGCAAGGTGGTAATGGATCTGGTGCAACAGCATCCTTTACTGTTCCTGCTCTTGAGGGTGCTGTTACTGCAACTGGTTCTGCTTACTTACCAGGAACTTATACAAACGTTCCTCTTACTGGTGGTAATGGTTCTGGTGCAGAAGCAACAATTGTAACTGCTGGAACTTCGACACCATCTGGAACAATTACCAATGCTGGTGCTGGATATGCAGACGGTGTATATTCACAAACACAATTATTCAATACTCCCGTACAAACATTTGTTGTTACATCTGTAACTAACCCAAATGCTGGACAAGCGGGAGAACCAAATAACATTTACAACATTGATGGTGCTAATCAACCAACTCTATCAATGGTTCAGGGTAACACATATCGATTTGATATGTCAGATAGTTCCCTCGCTGGTGATGGATCTCCTGGAAGTGAGCATAGAATTACCTTCCAAGATGCCAATGGTGGATCTATTACTTTCCAAGATAAGTTTGAATTCTTTGCTGCTGGTGTATGGGGTCAAGCTGGTTGTTTTGTAGACGTTACATTAAAACCAGATGCACCATTAGGAACTAACATCGTTCGTTATGATTGTGCAAACCACCAAAACATGGGTCCTGCTGGTGGTAATATTAGCATTATAACTGGAACTGCTGGTCAATATGGTTGGCAAGGTTTCGCAGATATTACAATTAGTGGTGGTGCTGTTACCGACGTTACTTGGGTTAACTCAGGTCTTGGATATCAAGTTGGTGATACTCTAGAAATTCCATATGTAAACACAGGTGGAACTGCTCCTAGCACACCATTCCTTTATACAGTTGGAACTATTACAAATACTGGTATTGTTGATAGTGTAACAATTACAGATAGTGGATCTGGATACCAAGTTGGTGATGTTCTTTCGGCAACTGATGCTAACCTTGGTGGTGGAGGAGGTTCTTCTTTTGCATACACAGTATCTACTGCTCCTGGTGATATCACAGATTTCACAATTAATGAATTTGGAACTGGTTATCAGGTAAATGATGTACTTACTTTACCAACTCAGATATCAAATCAATCTGTATATCTTCCAGGTTCTTCTCCACTGTTCCCAGCAACATTAAGCACTGGTGCTGCAACTGTAACTTTAACATCTACTGCTCAGTTACAAGCAGGATTATTCGTTAATACTTCTGCTGGAGATACTGGAGAACTAGCACAAGGAACTACGATCGTATCTGTTGATAGTGCAACTCAAATTACATTGAGTGCAAATCCAACAGTTGATGGTAATGCAAACTTAGTATTCTCTACATCAAATCTTGTACAAGTAACACTTCCTTCTACTGCTGGTCTTTCTATTGGTTATCTCGTAGAGAAAGTTTCTGGATCTGGTGTTCTTGCTGCTGGAACAACAGTTGCAAACGTAGATGATGCTACCACAATTACATTATCTGCTGAACCAACTGCATTGGGTCCTGCAGTTCTGAACTTTATTCCTGCATTTGGAGATCCTGCAAATGATCATCAGTATACTGTTAATGCTCTTGGTGTTGTTGATACTATAACATTAGACAACGTTGGTAATGGTTATTCACCTGGAGATGAATTTACAATCAATTCTGGAGATCTAACTCAACCAATTGAATATCCTGTAACATCTAAAGATGTTCAGAAAATTACATTTGTTCAAACAATTGCTGCTGGAACTATTACAACCAGTGACACCATTGAAGCGTTAGCGGGTGATATTACAAACATCACATTTACTGGTGGTGATACATCTCAAACTACAACTGGTCCTCTTGCTTGTAACTGTGTTACAGGGCAATTCACCGCAACTCTTTCCTCAACAACTGGAATTAGTGTTGGAGACCTAGTATCAGAAGATTCAAGTGGTAACCTTGCAATTGATGTTACTGTTGCATCTGTCGATAGTGCAACTCAAGTAACATTATCTGCAGCATTCCTAAACACTGCAAGCATTAACCTAACATTTACTTCGGACGAATCAGGAACATTTACTGGTGTTGCATCCACAGGTGGTAATGGTAGTGGTGCGACATTTGATGTTGTTAGAAACACAAACGGAACAATCGCAAGTGTTGCTGTTAATGATGGAGGACTTGGATATGCTGATGCTGATACTCTAACGATTGCTGGTAACTTGGTTGGTGGAGCAACGCCTGCCAATGACATTACAGTAACTGCAGCGACTGTTAATGGTGCAACTGCGATTCCTATCTTGGATGTAAGAACATCAAGTGGTAATATCACAAGTCTTTTGTTAGAGACTGATCAAGCATCACTTTTAACCAGTGGCGCTAGTGTTATTAAGACAGGTGCTGCTTCTACTGTATACACCACAGATACTGTTTCTTCACTAGAATATAGATTCTACATTGACACTGGATCTGGTGCAACGTTACATCCAAACTTGACATTGTATGTTGGTAGTACTTACAGATTTAATACTAGTGACAACAGCATGTCTGGTCACCAGTTTAGTTTCTCCACATTCCCAGATGGATTCTATTCTCCAAGTTTGATTGAGAATATTACCACAACTCTAGATGTTGCAAGTTATCAAATTACTGTAGCTTCCACAACTGGACTTCAGGTAGGAATGGTCGCCACTGTTATTAGTGGAGATGGTGTCGTCTTATCAGATACAAGAATTCAAAGTATCGATAGTTCTACACAACTAACTCTAGATAAATTACCATCTACAGGTGGAACTACTACTCTATCATTCTCTGGTGTTGAATACACAGATGGTGTTCAGAGAGGTGTTGATTATGTTGATATTTCTATCACAGCAACTACTCCAACACTATACTACTTCTGTGCGTCTGGTGACGGTCATGAAAACGAGGGTGGTGAAGATGGTGCAGAAGCATCAATCACTATCGATCCAAATAACCCTAAAGTATTTGGTAGCGGATTCTTACTAAGAGCAACGGATATTTCTACAGTTAATATCATCAGAATGGAAGTTCTGGATGGTGAAGTCTCTGCAGAAACAATCACAGCAACATCTGGAACTATTCCAACTCTGGATGCAACAACATTAACAACAGAAACTACTGAAGCATCAACTAGTGTTACTACTCCACTTGTTACAAATGGAACCACAGGACCAGTAACATTAACAGGAACATCAATTATTTCAACTAATGACTTCACAGTTGGTGGTTTTGGTGTAACTCAGGCAGACGGTAATGTATTAACCAGTGGTGAACTCAAGACTACAGACAAACTCAATGTAAACGATAACGTATTCATTGAAAATAACATTATTTCTACTGATGCTGGTAGTGACCTAATTCTTACTGCTCCTACAGGCAAGGTTACTAGAGTTACTGGTTTTGCATCTCTTAATATCCCTGCAGGTACAACTGCACAACGTCCTGGTGCAACAGGTGCTGCAAACGGTTCTATCAGATTTAATACTGATAGTGGACAATACGAAGGTTATAGTGCTGCAACTTCTTCCTGGTCTTCTCTTGGTGGTGTAAGAGACTTGGATGGAAACACATACATCACTGCAGAACTTTCTATTGGTTCTAATGATAACACACTTTGGTTCTACAATGATGGAACTAATACTGTTAAGTTTACACCAAATGAATTAGAATTTAGAACTAATAAGACTATCAAGTCTGCTAACACTGCTGCTCCTGCATTTACTGAGTGGGTTGCAAATGCTCCTGTTCTAGTTGGTGCATATCTCAAGCATAAGAATAATCTTTATGAGGTAACTGTTGCAGGAACAACTGCTACTAGCGGTAACGAACCAACACACACTTCTGGAACAGCAACAAATGGATCAGCAACTCTATCCTTCTGGGGTCTTGCAGTTGGACCTCTAACATTTGTTGACGTTGAGGAAATTAGATTAGATCCATTAGGTTCTTCTCCTCTTGTAATCAACGGAGATTTAAGACTAAGAGACAATATCATTGGTACAGATCTAAATGATCTTATCTTACAACCTAACGCTGGTAAGAAAATTGTATGTAATACAAACACCACATTAGCAGTTCCTGCTGGAACAGATGCCGAAAGAGGTGCAGTAGTTCAAGGTGGTATCAGATTTAACACAACTGCTGGTCAGTTTGAAGGTTATGATGGATCTAACTGGGGTTCTCTTGGTGGTGTTAAAGACGTTGATCAGAACACTTACATTATTCCCGAGACTGCTCCTGGTGCAAACGAGAACATCTTGTATTTCTACAATGATGGAACCAACACGATGCGTCTCACTGCATCTGCACTTGAGTTCTACTCTGTAGATACTATCATCTCTAGCACATCTGGTGAGTTTGAGATTACAGCAGGTTTGATGACATTTGATAATGCTGAAACAACTCTTGATAATACTCAAGCAGATAGAACATTCTTACATTCTAGTAAGCAGTACTTCGACTTAGGTCTTTCTGGTGGTCTTTCTGTTGATCCAATCCTTAGACTTGATAATCAAGGTGATGTCTATTTCAACACTGGTTTTGGAACTGGTAATTTTAATGGCGTTAAAGTCTTCGATGGAGATCTTAAAGAGTTTGAACTTGCAGATGTCAGAATCTTGACAGAAAAAATTACTCTAGTTAAGGGTGCTTCTAATACTGGTGGATCTAACATGTATGACACAGCAGCAGAAGTTGGTTCAAAAACTGTTGTAATTGCAGAAAACTTAAATAGTAATGATAGAGAGTTCTTTGAGTTTGGTGTTATAGATAATGGAACAGACATTTTCCATACAGAGTATGGCAATGTTAAAACTGGCACACAGTTAATTGTCCCTACGTTTGAAAGAACTTCTGGAGGTCTTGCCAGAATCAATTTTGAACTTGGTGCTAATGTAACTTCTGGTCATAACATCGAGATTACTATCGTTTCCAACATTACGAAGAAATAACCAATGGCAACCACAATCGAAAAATTTGATTCTAAAGGTGGATTTTCTGTAGGCAAAACTATCGTCGTTGACGAGTTAAGGAATGCCAAAGATATCAATACTTTAGAATTAAAAAATAGCAATTTTACTGATAGTAATACAACTCGTTATATCTTAAGAGGTCTTAATACCTCTACTCTTGACTTGGATGGATTAGGAACAAAAATTCCTATTGCAAACTCAACACTTAATTTTATTACAGGAAACATCATTGCTGTAAATGATGCAGGAACTGTATATGCAACTAAGTTTGAAACTGCAGTTTCTTGTGATGGATCTGGAAATGTAACTGTTATGTCTAGTTTCCAAACAGTAATCAAAGATGATATCCCATCTGGTGAAACTTGGAACATCGTTCCTACTGGAGGAACAAATAATTTTAGCTACAATACGACTAGAGCTGGCACAACTTCAACCATTAAGTGGGTTTCATCCACTGAAGTTATCAGTATCGCCTGGGCGTGATGCTAAATATACAATAGGAAAAAAGTCAAGGGCACGGGAACACCATGAGTTTTCATATTAATTCCGATAAAGAGAAAATTAGGGGCGTCAACCCTAAACTCATCGGTGATAATGAAGCTACGATTAGAGTAGGCACGGGCGCAGATGAGAAAGAAGTCTTGCGTACTGAGTTGGACATTAACACGTCCTTACCTCGTGTTGGTATTAACCGAACTGGACAAAGAGTTAACAACATTGTTCTCGATACCGCAGGAACGGGATATACGGTAAACCCTGACGTTACAATCACTGGAGGAGGCGGTAGCGGCGCTCTAGCATCCGCGTTTATCTTCAATGGTAAAGTCACTACTATTGCTGTTAACACTCCTGGAACGGGGTATACGAGTGCTCCTCTAGTCACTATCTCTGGTGGTGGCGGTCAAGGTGCAACTGCAACGGCATTCCTCGATACTGTTGATTACGAACTTGACATTAACGGTGCTATTAGAACATCTACGTCTATCATTTCTGATACGGCGAGAATTCTAAACCTGGATATTGATAACTTTGTTACTCCAGATGCTAACTTCAGGGGTCCTAACCTGAAGACTTACATGAATAACACAGGAACACTGTGGTCTTCTAGTGTTATTCTACAGAAAGATCAGTACAGATATTTTGGTGCTAACGTTTATCAAGCACTGAATACTGGACAAACTGGATCTGAGGCACCAGAACACGTAGATGGTGTTGTCAAAAACGGTGAAGTTGACTTCAAACACATTGGTTTCCGCGTCAACGATCCAAATGAATTTGGATATAATACTACTGGTGACGCTGGAGTATTCCCAAGATCAATTACACCTCTACTAGGTGATAGATCTGACAAGATTGCAACCACAGAATACGTCCTCAACCTAGCAACGAATGATGTTGGTGGTCGTATTTACGTTTCACAGCAGATTGGTTCTGACCTAAACGATGGTCGTTCTGCTGTAAACCCAGTTAGAACAATTAAAAAGGCAGCACAGGAAGCATGGAAAACTCCTGGTGTCAAAGAAACTATTATCGTTTCTGGTGGAGATTATGTAGAAGATAACCCAATCTCTCTACCACCAGACTGCTCGGTTGTTGGTGATAACTTGCGTCTGGTAATTATCAGACCTGCCAACCCTGGCAAACACATCATGAAGTTCGGTGATAAGAACTATGTGATTGGTGTTACTTATCGTGACCAAATTGATTCCAACGGTGACCCAGTTGCTACTTGGGATTTTGCGATGGTCTTTGACGATAAGCAAAGAATTATCGTTGATAGAGAAGTAAATGGTGATTTTGGAACATCCTTCCCAGTTGGTCATCAAATCTTCGGACCACAACAGTTCCGTGTTTCTTTCCAGAACAACACAGGTCTTGCCACATTAACATCAAATTTAATTGTAAAAGGTGTTAACACTGGTTCTAGAGCAAAAATTATTGACGTAACATTTGCAGATACAACAGGTGCTAGTGCATTTGTAAATGGAACAATCGATGTACAGTTAACATCTGGTTCTTTCGTTGAAGGTGAGCAATTCTCATACATCACATCTGCTGGTGCAGGTTCTGCTATCAACCTCAATATCTCTGGTCAACAGGGAGCAAACGTTTTAAGATTTACACAAGATCCAACAGGAACTATTCCTGGAGGCACAGTTGTTCAATTGATAGGAACACCGTCTTCTGGAAGTGCTTTCACTGGATTCTATGAAGTTGCTGCTATTGACAGCACACAATCTGCAAGCAATATCTGGGATGTAACTTTCTTCCCAATTCTAAACGCACCTTCGTGGGATGCTACAGGAGTTGGAGGTACATACACAATCAACCAAGCAACAGCAGTAACACAAACAATCGACACGACCAAGATTAAGTCGATTCGTGCTGAGGGTGAGGTTGTATCTGTAGATGATGATTATACCACAACTCTACCTATTTCTAGAATTGACTTCTCTCTACAGGGAGATCCAAGCATTGCAACTGGTGGTTTCCAGAGTGCTCAGTTTGGTAATGCAGAAGACCTTGGTGGTATTGTATTCTACACTAACGCACTAGTTGGTAGAACTAATACACATGACTTCAAAGAAGGTCAAGAAATTTTACTCGAAAACTTACCAACATCTAATCCAGATCTTTCGTTCCTTAACGGAAAACAAAGAATTTACAAGGTCATTGAAGACGCTGATGGTCGTTGCAGAAGATTTGTTATTCCTAAGAAAGTTCCATCTATTACAGATGCAAACTTAGATCCAGGTCAATTTGCAACCGTCAAGAGTTTCTCTAAAGTAGTTACTCTATCCCTACTCAACTCTCCAAACACATTCCCTCTATCTACACCTGTAGAAAGAAGATTCCAAGATGCTTGCACATTCTTACGCAACAACAGAGAGTTTATTGCAGATGAAGTTGTAGGAAGAATCAATAGACAATTTGCTAAAGATTACTATCAAGTATCTGAAATTACTGGTGGCGGAGATACATTCAAAGTATTCTTAGGTCAGACTCCAGTAACTCATACTTATGTTTCTGGTGGTACAGTTAAATTTGAAAATACAACTGTAAACATTACTGGTTTTGTTTACGATAATGCAAACACTGGATATGCAACTATCACAGTTGATACTGCACTAACAACTCTAGTAGATGATGACACTGTTAAGCTAGCAGATATTCTACTGTCATGTGAAGCTGGTCAAAAGACTTATCCTTCTTACAGTTCTCCAACTAGTGGAAATAATACTGGAAGCGATGGTGATGAACAGTGCCGTCAAGATGTTATCCACTTTGTCAATGCTCTTATCAGAGACTTGGAATTTGGTTCCAACTTCAACATCATTGAAGCAGCGAAGAAGTATATTGTTGGTGGAGACATTGCATACATCAAAGATGAGATTGTTCAGAACTTCCGTGCTATTGAATATGCACGAGAGCTTTGCATCTATGCAATGAGAAACTGGAGAACTGGCAACGGCACTCCAACAGATCCAATTTATACACCAGTATATTCTACTGTACCAAGATACTTTGATGATACTGTAATTACATCTACAGCATTATTAAATGCAGATGGAACTCCAAATAATACTGGTTTTGCTTGTAACGATGTAAGATCTGCAATTGATACTCTTGCATTCCTCTGGGTTGATGTTATCACAAAGAACCAGAATGGAACTTATCTAGATGCAGCGTATCTAATTGAAAGAAACAAGCATCTTATTGCTGATCAAGCACTCCGTGATACACTCGGTCAGTTCCCACTATTTGCGCTTGATAATACAAACGAGAGAAAGTGTAAGAGAGACATTGCTATTACACTAAGTAATCTAGCAAAAGACCTTTGCTTTGGTGGTAACGAGAATATTGTTGCTGCTGCCGAAAGTTACTTTACCTCTACTGCTCTAACTGGAATTCCAGAAGCACAAAGAGCAGAAACAGTTTATGCATATCAAAGAGCTAAGACATATGCTATCGCAGCAATGCGAAATTGGAGTGATGGTACATATGTAGATTTCACTCCAACTAATGCAGTTTACACAGCATCAACAGGTGCGTTAGATGTAATCTTCCCTGATCCAATTGTTGCTCCTGTTGTAGGAGATAGAATTGCATTTAAAGAAGAAGCAATTGCATTCCAATGCACATACAACAGCAATACAGAGACACACTCCAGTCCACTAAGAACAGATGCAAACTACGGTAAGAGTCATGTTATCACAGCAGTAAGTTCTTCTGGTGGTGTTACCACAGTTAGTTGTAATGTTGGTGATGCTGGTCTCGCATCTGGTTCTGCACATACTTTTGTTAGTGCTGTAGCTAATGGATCAATCCTTATCTACAATCCAACTCAACTCACATCTCCAATTCCTAAGTTTGAAGATTGGAATATTCTTCTAGATGCTAGTGCAGGAAATGCTTTAGCACAACACACACCAACAGCGGCAACATACAACCCTGCTAATGGTGACTTCACAATGACTGTGGTTGGTCATAGTGTTACTACAAGCAATAGCATTAAACTTGCTCCTGAATCATTCACATTTACATGTGCAATGGATGGCAATGCTACAGAGCATAGATTGCCAGAATCTGGTCAAGCAGCATATGCAAATTCTTTACCAGTCACATCAACAACTGCCGATACATTTACAATTAATGTTGGTGCATCTGGTCCTGATCAACAATGGACTCCATCAGATGCAACATATGATCCTGCTACAGGTTCTTTAGTTCTAACCATTGGTAGTGGTCATGGACTATCTACTGGTGAAGGTGTTGTAATTGATGATGGTGGTCTATCGTTTACCTGTACGATGGATGGTAATCAGACTACCAAGACTTATCCACGTAACGGAATTGATCCTTATTCTGGAAGATCTATCCCAATCGATAGCGTAACTGATACAACTATTACCCTAAACGTTGGTGTATCTGGTCCTAACGTACAATTTACTGCCCTTTCTGGTACAACCTACGATGCAACAACTGGTGATCTAGTTCTGAACATCGGTCAGCATGGTCTTGGAGTAGGTCGTGGTATCGTAATTGCTACTGATTCCCTCTCCTTTACTTGTGATCAGGATAGCAATGGTTCTATTCACACATATCCTCGTGCATCTGACCCTGCTGCAGGTCAATCATTAGCTATTACAGCAGTTGGTTCTACTCAACATACAGTTACTAACGCAGTTTATACCGCATCTAATGGCAGATTGGTACTAACATCTGCTGGTCACGGTTTTGCTAATGGAGATTACATCAAAATTGCTGATGGATCTCTCACATTTACCTGTGATCTAGATGGCAATACAGCACAGAAAGCATATCCTCGTGCTAACTTCGACTATCCAAGTGGAAGATGGTTACAGATCAGTAATGTAACTACCGATACGTTTGAGGTTAGTGTTGGCAATTCTTCTTATACTGGAGCACATACATTTGTAAGTGCTACAGCTAACGGCATTGATAGACAGACTGGAACAATTACAGTTAATGTTGGTGCATCTCCTGCTGGTCAGCAGTATACACATAATTTTGTATCCTCAACAGTTGGTGCAATCTCACATAGTCCACAGTCTGCACACACATTTGTAACTGCTGCTACTAATTGCCTCAAGCATCTACCACAATCTGCACATACATTTGTAAGAGCAGCACAGAATGCTGCTGTTGTATATGCTTCTGGTGGTAACGCTAATTGTTCTGGTGTTGCATCTTCCATCAACACATCGATGGAACTCTTTGAAGACATTCTAGATGGAACAATTCCTGCAGGATCTACTAATAGAACTAGCAATCCTCTATATGATACCGCACAAATTCTTTCTTATCCAGAGAACTTTGTTACTGATTCAAATAACAATCGTCTGGCAATTCGTGGTATCTTTGATGATTATCCAATTATTGAAGCATCTCCATACACCCAGAACGCTTCTGTTATCTCCTTCCTAGGTGGTGGCGGTGCTGAGGTTGACGGTGCTAAAGTCAAGCAACCTAACTGTCCTTTCCCTGGTCTGGAACTAGACGGAACAGCATCCTTCCCGAACCAAGGTAAGTCGATGGTTGCATCGGCATTTACGATTGTCTCCTTTGGTGGTACTGGTTATAAGGTCATCAACGATGGTTACACCCAGTTGGTTTCCGTCTTCGTTATCTTCTGTGCTGACGGTGTTCTTGCTGAGTCTGGTGGTTATTGCTCCATCACGAACTCTGCTACAAACTTCGGTCAGTTCGCACTAAGAGGTGTAGGTTTCCGTAAGGATCCATATGAGTTTGACATCGCAACAATCTCCAACGTTTCCTCTACTCCAACTGGTAGAACTATTCTAACAGTAAGTGGTCTTGGTAGAGAACCACTAGAGCACTATGTTGTCAAGATTGACGGATACGAAAATACAAATCCTGATATTGAATACTTCATTGATGTCGTTGCTGGCGTCACTGTTGGTCCTCCTTTCTCTGCTCAGCTAACGATCGATGATGGTACTGGTGGTGCCATGGATCTAACAGATAAGTCCACTGGTCAAGCAGTAGCTACCAGTGTTCTATCTGGTCAGACAATCAATCTACACAGACCATCTATTGTTAACTCCTCCTCTCATACTTGGGAATTTGCAGGTTCTGGTACTAACTATCTTGCACTACCTGAGAACGGTGGTACTAAGATCGAAGCATACGAGCAAGTATCTGAGCAATATGGTCGTGTATACGTCTCTGGTACTGACGAACTTGGTGACTTCAAGGTTGGTACATTTGCTAGAATCGAAAACAGAACTGGTGCTATTACCTTTACTGGTACGGTTACCATCTCTGAAGTTGAATTCTTGAAACTGAAAGGTGGTGACGTTGTTGTTACTGGTTTCGACGCATCTAACACACTTGGTGGTGCTAACTCCAGTGACTCTAAACTACCTACTCAGAAGGCAGTTAGAGATTATATCACTAACAACCTCGGTCCATACATCAACAAACCATATTCTACGAACGCTGTTCCTAGAGCACTGGTTGAACTTACTGACTCTGGTAAGATCTCTATCGACCAGATCCCAGCACTTAGACCATTCAGTGTCTTCACTGTTGCAAACCAAGCAGAGAGAACATCTCTAGAAGGCGCACTTGCTGGTGACATTGCAATTCAACAGGATACATCACAGTCATTCATTCTTAACAATGACAACGATAGTCTCTTCCTTGGATTCCAACCAGATGCAAGTCTTGCATTTACTGTTGGTGACATCTTCACTGGTAGTTTAACTGGTGGTCGTATTCAAGCTACTGAGTACAGAAAGGGTGTTGTCTATCAGATCAACGTTACTAACGGTGGTTCTGGTTACACTACTGCTCCTACAATTACATTCTCTGGTGGTAACCCAGAAGCAGGCGCAGTATCAGCAGCAGCAACTTGTACCATTGCAAACGGTCAAGTTGTTACTGTCACAATCATTGACTTTAATGGATTTAAAGGTGGTAAAGGATATACCACTGCTCCTACCGTAACATTTGCTGCTCCTGTTGGTGCTGGTACACAAGCAGTTGGTAATGCTCTAATTGAGAGCAGACTGTATGGTGATATCGTTAACAACATCAAGATTGAAGATACTGATACATTCGACGATAGCACATCGCCTACTGCAAATACAGTCAACATTAACAGAGTTGTCAATACTTCTTCCTTCACCAACTCTAACTGGGTATCTCTATCTTCTAACCAGATTGCTGCATCTGACATCACATCTGGTGTTATTGAAACAGATAGACTTGCATCTGGTGGTGCTGCAAACTCCTTTACCTTCCTCCGTGGTGATCAGAACTTTGCTCTCGCAATGCAATCCATTAAGGGTGCTGAGGGTAGATACTTTGCAAAACTAGCATCTCAGTGTACTACAGGATCATCTCAGATGGTCTTTACCACGAACTCTGATGTTCTTATCGGTCACGAAGTTAAGAACACTGTAAGTGGTGTCCAAGCTAATACAAACATTACTGGTGTTATTACAGCAGCAGGTCTAACTACGATCTCCCTAAACAACCCAGTCAATGCAACGATTCCTCTTGGAACAATTATTGAATTCGAGCGTGGTGCATCTCCACTAACGTTTGAGTCAACATTCACTCAAGGTGGATTCGTTGATGACGTTATTATTGCTAACGCTGGTTCTGGTTATACCAACGGTCAATACTTCGACGTATCTCTAGTTGGAGGATCTGGAACAGGTCTCAAGGTAAACTTTGTTGTTGCAGGTAACGCAGTTACAGAAATTACCGTAACTGATGGTGGTACTGGATACAGCGGTGACTTTACTATCACTACTGCTCCTGGTGCATTAGGTGCTGGTTCTAATCTTGTCTTAGAAGCAAAAGTTTCTACTGTTAACAGACAGTATGCAAACGTTGCTATTGACGTTCAGAGAGCTACTGATCTCACAATTTCTGCTGACCTCTACGGTACAATTGGTGTTTCTAGATTCAAGAAATCTCAGTTTAACATCGGTCAAGCAGGTAACGGTTCTATCGAACTTAAGACTGGTGCAGACAGTGGACTTGACGCTGACTTACTAGACGGTGTACAAGGTTCCTTCTACCTCAATGCTAGTAACATGAGTGCTGGTACTCTATCTTCTGATAGACTATCTGGAACTTATAACATCTCAATTTCTGGTACAGCAGGTAACACGATTCGTGTTCTCACAGGTACTAACAACCCATCTTCTTCTCCTGCTCCTAACAACTTCAGTTCTGGTATTGTTTCTAACACAATCTTCAACAGTGCTAACGGACTAAACGACGGTGGCACCAGAAACATGACCGTAACCTTCAGAAATGGTGGGTCTGGTTTCGATGCTGGATTTGGTGGTGTAAGACAACTTGCATTCACGGATAATGACAACATGTATATCCGTGGTTCTGGAACTGGTGTTTCTAGTTTCGGTACATGGGCAAAAGTCTGGTCGTCTCTAAATGACGGTCTTGATTCTGGTCTTGACGCTGACAGACTTGACAATAGACAAGGTGACTGGTATCAGAATGCACTTAACATCAACTACGGAACATTATCTGATAACAGACTTCCTAGATTTATCAGTGCAACCAACTTTAGAGATAATGTAACTGTCAAAGGATTCCTTGGTGATCCTAAGTTCAGAATTTACTTCTCTGGAGTTATTCTCGATACATCTTCTACTGGTGTATTTGCTCCTGGTAATCCTATCAACCTCTACAATGCTAACGCACAGGCAGTTGGTAGCTTTACTATTGACTCGGTTACTGTTAATGATGACACCTCTGACAACTTCAATGACTTCACCATTCTAATTGGTAGACTTACTTCTGGTAACTTTATTGGTGCTCTTACCGCTGGTAGTGCATCTAACAGACAACCATTTGATGACTTTACTCTAGAAGATGGTAACACAGTAGATGTTGGTAAGATTGTTAACAATGCTGGATCTGGTGAACTAAAACTTGGAAGAGTTGATGGTCAATCATCTAGTCCTGCAATTTACTTCAGATCTTCTCAGTTAGTACCTGGAGCTCCAGACAATCACTACACAGCTAAACTCGAAGCTGCTGGTGGTACTGCTACAGCAGGTTCTGGTACATTAGCATTGACAGTTCTAAATGCTGATGCATTTACTATCAATGGTCAGAGAGCATGGAACGAAGGCAACATTCAGTTTAGTTCTTCTAACATTGCTAACTACGCAGTACAACGTGATGGTTCTGGCAACTTCTCTGCTGGCACAATTACTGCAACCTTAACTGGTGCTGCATCACTTAACGTTCTTAAGACTGGCGACACCATGACTGGTTCGCTTGTCCTAACTGGTGCAGGTTCTAACCTCACTGTTAGTGGAACAGCAACTATCAATAATGTAACAACGTTAA
>Ga0213860_10000066_pt1 | contig 40543 bp, 17 predicted proteins | sample PICome_3_FD_160118 | JGI IMG/M metagenome (GOLD analysis project Ga0213860, IMG submission 160118) | Coastal seawater microbial communities near Pivers Island, North Carolina, United States - PICO550 | ecosystem: Environmental > Aquatic > Marine > Coastal | place: USA: North Carolina...
ACAGCGCGTAAATGATCTCATTGATCAACAAGGACCAGACGCACCTGCTGCTTACTGGATCTACACCAATGAAGACATTTTTACAATCGATGATAACGGTGACGAAGAATATCAACCCATTGATGTGTGTGAAGAAGTCCTATCTGACATTCAAGATGTTGACTACATTCACACTGTAATTGTTGATGCCATTGAAGATTCACTCAGAGACTGTGCCAAATGAGACTTATCTTAGGTGGACTTGTTATCATCCTTGCAACAACACCACTATACCAAATTGAAGGATTTCTGAATTCTAACTTACAACAACTCTGCAAACAACTCCCATCAAATCAATCCTATGAACAAATGTGCAATGACTTCCGATGACATCATCAAACGCTATTCACACATCGAAAGTGATGGTGATTGGGATGATATTCTCTCCCCTGATGATTACGAAGAGTATCTAGAAAGGAGACAATACGAACGAATGATGCGTCGTTCTTACTAACTAATTCAACAACACTTTTCCACAGATGGGTAGATTCTACAAAGGACAAATTGTCATCTACAAAAACACTCAGGGATACATCAATTTTATCTCTGAGTATTACATCACTGTCTGTATCAAAGAGTATGCAAAACCCCCTGAAGAAGCGGAACATAGTAAACAACCAGTTAGACAAGTTTGTATATGTGTCCCCCCTAGTCAATGGGATAGCATATTAGAAACTCAACAAACAGTTGTTAACAAGTTTTCCACAGATAATGCGGAGATTGTGGAAAACCTAAAATAAATCTATTTGTGTTCTTTATCTCTCTTAAATGTCTCCAGGTATTGTACTCTTAGCACGCTTCCTATCATCACACAACCCCTCTGTAATATGAGAGATTCTTATCAACAACCAACACTTGACAAAGTAACACAAACATGGTACAATGACCTTGTAGAGGTTCAGAAACACATGCAGTATCTAGTGTTCAACAATGCAAAGGAAATTGTAGGAACTTTTGAGTCAATTTATGACATGGAAGTTTTCCTTGATGGTGTTAGAGAGGGTAGGGGAGAGAGTTATCCTAACACCGATAGAATGTCTCCCTTTGATTATCTCAAACATATTGGATGGTTTATGACAATTAACGATCAACATATGCGTGCATAACAAAGAGAATTCAGACAGTCTACGAAGTGTCACAGAGACCCTTCCATATGCCCTCTGATCGTGTATTCTATAGGAGTGGAAGGGAAACACACCTGACACACTCTAAACCCTCTCTAATCGTCTCTCATGCGTAAGATCGAATCCCAAATGTGTGCAGCAGTTCAGAAGAACATTGATTGGCAATCTGCTAACACTTCTGTTCATTTTGATGCTGAAACTGGTGTCTCTGTTGTTCGTCTTCATGGCAACAAAATTGCCGAGATTGATGATACTTCCATGACCATCTTTGATGGCGGTTGGCAGACTAATACAACTAAGAGTCGTTTGAATGCACTTTGCCAGGAATTCTGCATTGCTGGTGAAGGTGTATTTCAGAAAAACTTCACTTGGTTTGTTCGTAAGTTTGCAGGACAAAATGGCACTGAGAAAGTGTTTGTAACTGAAGAATTCGACAACGGTTACATTTTTGCTTGACACTTTGAGGGTCTTCGAGTATACTGAGGGGGAACACACATCCCCCCTCTAAGTAACACTCACTAGGACAGTTATTAATTATTAAATAGACAGTTAAATTGGCCCCCTTAAATATTAAAAACGGCCACTACCCTAACCTACAAAGGTTCCCCAGAGCGATCGATATATTATTCAATAAGTAATTCACCCAGGATTAAAAAATTTTTCGGAGGTATAAAATGGACGCCAAGACTCGCGTAGAGCGCCAGGAAGATCGTGTATGGTGCTTAGAGCAATTAATACGATTAGAGGGGTGTCTAGACCCTCGTATGTACGAATGTGCGGACTATGCAACCAGTGCAGGGTTAGTGAAAGATCAGAAAGATCTATATACATTATGGTCTGAGTGGAAAGTAGATAATCCGACAGATAATCCTCAGGTAAATCGATTATAGGAGAAGATATGTCCAATAGATTCACAGTCACTATTGAAGAAGATGAATTTGGGGAATATATTCTCCCTATTCCCGATGAAGTCTGTGAGGAACTTGGATGGAATATAGGAGATACTTTACAGTATGAGTTACAGGACGATTCATTTACATTGAGGAAAGTACAAGATGAGTGATAATATTCTCAATCATGCCGATAATATTGCTGATTATGATCCATGGGCAGACAATGAGGAAGCACACACAGTATTACAGCAATGTGTGCAACAGATTGCTGAGAGATTGTTTGTGTTAGAGACGATGATGAATGATTTAAGTCAGAGAGTTGCGAAGATCGAAAATAAGTGATATAATAATGTGAATCCACTATTAGAGGAAATCTATGGCACTTTATGGAAAAGGTATTGAACATGTACCGGCAGCACCGAAGAAAACTCGTCAGGGGCGTTCCACAAATACGAAGTTGAGCCCTACGGCACGAAATGGACGGAAGAAGGCATATCGAGGTCAAGGTCGCTAAATAACTATACTTTGAGTATCAGGTTCTTTAGCAGTGTCAAAAACAGTACGGAGGAGGGATTTTACAGTCCCCGTAAAACAGTATAAAGACATTGATCTTTGTTTTCGTATCAATCCTGTTACAGGAGATATTGCTACGAAATCAAATGAGGAAGCAATTAAGCAAGCATTAAAGAATCTGATGCTTACAAAACCAGGTGAAAAACCATTTAATCCTAATATTGGTAGTAGGATTCATGAATTATTATTTGAACCGCTTGATGATTTTACTGCTGATGCCTTAGAAGCTGAGATTAGAAACAATGTTGCTCAATTTGACGCTCGGATCCAGATTATTGACATTGATATAGTAACATTAATATATGATAATGCTTACAGTGCTACTATGGAATTCCGAATTATCGGATCGCCAGTGGCACAAGAAATCAATTTTGTCCTTAAGAGACCCGAATAATGCAACCTAATAATCTTACACAACTAGATTTCGTCGATATTCGTGCGTCTATTGTTGCGTATCTACAAACTAGACCAGAATTTAGCGATTATGAGTTTGAAGGTAGTACCCTATCATATCTGATTGATATTTTAGCGTACAATACCTACTACAGCGGGTTCACTGCTAATATGGCAATGAACGAAGCATTTTTACAAACAGCAACTATAAGAGATAATATTGTAAAACATGCCAAATTATTAAATTATGTACCTCAATCTGTTACTGCAGCAAGAGCAGATTTAAGTGTAACGGTACAAACAGAGTTATTCGGAGGAATTTATCCTTCTACGGTTACATTTCCAAGAGGACTTGCTTATACTGGTGGCGGTTATGTTTGGAATTGTACCCAAGCAGTAACAGCAACTGTAAATCCTTCGACAGGAATTGCTGAAATTCCACTGTTATCTGTAAAAGAAGGCAGTTTAATTGATTTTAGTTACACTGTTAATACATTTACAACAGAAAAATATGAAATTCCTTCACCAGATGCAGATATTAACACTTTAAAAGTTACTGTGAAGGCGAATGAGAGTGCTACGCAGTCAGATATTTACAATAGAGCAGATAATATTACTGGTTTAACTGCAACTGATAGGGTATATTTTATTCATGAAGGTGAAGATCAGCGATTTGAAATTCAGTTTGGTGATAATACCTCAGGTAGAGCACTGAGAGATGGTGAAGTTGTTTCCTTACAATACATCATTGCCAATGCTGAGACACCAAATGATGTTCAAACCTTTGTTTATGCTGGAGGTTTATTTGATAATTTGGGTAGACAGATCCTGGCATCCAATATTCGTACTACTGTTCTTCAAGCAGCATATGGTGGACAACCTGCAGAAACGGTTGAATCTATCAAATATAACGCTCCGAGGTACTATTCTGCCCAATATAGAGCAGTTACAGCAGAAGATTATGCAATTATCACGAAAAAAGTTTATGATAATGCAAATGCTGTCGTTGCATATGGTGGAGATTTGTTAAATCCTCCTCAATACGGTAAAGTTTTCATCTCAATTCGCACAAAAACAGGTTCAACACTTAATGATGCAACCAAAAAGGCAATTTCTGCGGATTTGAGAAAGTATGCAATGGCATCTATCGACCCTGTGATCGTAGATCCGGACGAAATGTTCATTTATACTAAGGTTTTTGCGCTTTACGACACTGGTTGCGGAGATGATCCTTCTACAATCAAGACACAAATCTCTGATGCGATTCAATCTTGGGGTCAACAGGCAGGAATTAACGCATTTAACTCCTCATTTAGAGCACAGCAGTATGAAAAAGCAATTATTGCTGCAAATAAGTGTGTTCTTGATGTTTCTGCACAAATTTCTATCCTAAAATATATGAAACCAGACACAGGTGTAACTAATTCTTACACAATTACTGTCGGTCAACCTCTTTATGACTCTGCACCATCACAAACTCAGTCCACTGCGGCAACAAAAGAACCTATTTTGCTGTCCGGTAAGTTCAGAACTGCAGATAGACCCGGATTAGATCAACAATTTGAAGATGATGGGTATGGAAATATTGTTAGTTTCTATGATACTGGTACAAAAAAGGTTATTACCAACAAATCTATCGGAAGAGTTGACTATACCACTGGCACTATTGTTTTAGGACCCATTAATATCATTGCGACAGGAGGTAATTTGCCTCAGGAGGGTGCTACTTTAATAACTGATGCTGTGACGGGTGCTGGTAGTGTATTGAATGAATCATTATTGCCAACATCTCTTCAGATACCTGTTCAAATCATTCCATTAAACCCTGCAATCATTGTTGCAGCAACTCCTGGAACTACTCTTGACATTGTTGCACCGGATGTCACAGTTCAACCGAATGGCACTACTCCACCACCTCAAATCCCTCTAAATAGTTTGACACCAACAGTGTTTGACCAGACCGAAACAATCATTAATTTTAATGCAGTTAACAACGGCGGGTCATTAAATTCGTAAATTAAATACCAACTTAGTGTTTAAGTAGATGAGCAGAATTTCGGAAATTATCAGTAGTCAAGTCCCTGTGTTCATCAGGGAATCTTGTGGCGGAAATGGAAAAGACAATGGGGGAGCATTTGTTGCCTTCCTGAAGTATTACTATGAAACGCTTGAGAGAACAGGATCTTCTATTGATATTCTGTTGAATCTTTTAGATTACTTGGATATTGACAAAATTGATACTAATGTAATTAACGGAAGAACTCACCTTGTCGAAGACTTAAGTTCAACTTCCAATACTATTGTTGTTGAAAGTATTGACTCCTTTTTACTTAATAATGGTACGATTCGTATTGGTGATGAGATTATCACTTATGAATCTACTACAAATTCCCCGAATATTTCGTTCAAACCTGGTGTTTCTTGGGAACAGGTTAAACTTAAGTTTATTGATCTAGCATCTATCATTGATCAGTTTGACGGTGTAACAAGAGTTTTTCCTCTAGTTTCGCAAAACACTCCTGTCGCTCCCCCTTCTCCCTGTCATTTAATCGTCAAGGTTTATGACGAATATTTGATGCCAGGAATTGATTTTACTGTCAATGGAACCAATATTGCTTTTACTGAAGCACCTCGTACTCGGGTTCCTGCTGATGATGATGTGTCTACAACTATTACTTATTTGAATGGTTTTGTAGAAAATGAAATTTTAGGTCTCACAGACATTTCTGGTCAGTTTGGTGACGGAAAAACTATCTTCTCGTTAACTACAGGACCTATCAGCGACCCAACTAGTTACGAACCAGTTGCTCAGGAATATATCCTCGCAGTATATGATGGAAAACAATTAATTCCTGGAATTGACTTTTTTGTTAATAATGACACTATTATTTTCAAAACAGCACCAGCAACCGGCAGAATTCTTCATATGTGCGCTATAGAAGCGCCTGTACCGAGTTTTGGTAGTGGTGCAGTAGGATATGCTAAGATCGATGATGATGGAGGCATTACAGGCGTTTCAGTGTCGAACACTGGATCTGGATATAGATATGATTATCCTCCAGCAATTTCAGTATCTTCTGAAAATGGATCTGGCGGTAGTGTTACTGCTTTAATCAATGGACTTAAAGATCTTTCTCTTCTTAGTGGAGGACTAGGATATAGTGATACTAACCCTCCGATTGTCAAGATTGAAGCACCTACTGCACCAGGATCCAGCATTGCTCAAATTACAGCAACTGTTGTTAATGGTAGTGTTGTTAACCTTAATCTTGACAATTCTGGTAGCGGATATACATTTACCCCAAGAATTACTTTCCAACAACCTGGCGGTGCTCAAACTCCAGAGTTGACTATTGTTAACGGTTCTATTGTAAATACTACAATTGCCGTAACAGAAGGCGGTAGCGGATATACAACTGCACCTGAGGTTTATATTGATGAACCAACTGGAGTGAATGGTATTCGTGCTAATTTAGAAGCAGTTATTGAAAATGGGGTTGTAGTTCAGATTAATGTTCTTAATCCTGGTCAAGGATACGAAACTACACCCAGAACTGCAATTATTGATCCTGCAGGAGCACAAGTTCTTGATGTTCAGGTAGATGGAACTGGTAGAGTTATTTCTATTGAACTGTTAACTGGTGGTGATGGTTATCTCGATGTGCCTTCGGTTTATATTATCGACAATAGAGAAAATGGTGGAACTGGAGCAACTGCAGTAGCATCTATTTTCAATGGTAGAATCACTGATATTAATGTCACGAATTTTGGAACGGGATATAGTGCAGATAATCCTCCCACTATCGTTATTCAGTCTCCTCCGCAAGCAGTTGCAGCAGGTTCTGTTGGACTGAATGAAGTTACCGGATTTAATGTTGATAGTCCTGGAGAAGGATACTCAAAAGCGCAATTCTTAGGTGCTGCAAGGGGATCTAGCGGAATTACTTCTTTTACCGAGGAAGGAAATGCGCGTTATACTAACAATACGATTGCTACGGCGCATTCTGATGAATCTGGTGTCACATGTTTAGATGCTTTGTTCCTTGAGCAGATTCTCGAAAAGTATAAAAATCAATATTTACCCAATGTTCCGCAATTGAGTTATGATAAACTCAATGTTAGGACAGCATTTAAGACAATTCGCGACTTTTATCAAGCGAAAGGTACGTCTTTTAGTATCTCATATCTCTTCAAACTTCTTTATGGTGAAACTGTCAGCATTTCTTACCCTAAAGACCAAATTATTAAACCATCTGCTGCAACATGGTCAACAGACACCATTCTTCGTGCTACTCTAGTTAGCGGCAATCCTGATAATATTCGGGATGGACTTATTGAGCAGATTGCAGATATTGCGGATCCAAATGTTAGAAATGCTACTGCATTGGTCGAAAACTTTATTTCTATCAGAACTTCGGATACAGATATTTACGAATTGGTTCTTTCTGAAGAAACGATTAATGGATCTTTCACTGTTCCATACAAAACGAAACTCGCATAACCTCTTGACACAACTACTAGTGTTATTACCGTAGACTCTACTATTGGTTGGCCGGAAAGAAACGGCGAAATCGTCATTGGGGGCACGGAAATTGTTCGTTATAAGGAAAAATCCCTTAACCAGTTCATCGAATGTACTCGTTCTATTAATGATGTTGTTGAAGATTGGGATTCTGCAACACAAGTAACCTCTAACTTCCAAGTTTATATTAACAGAGGAACCTCTACTGAGGTTATTATGAATGTTTTGGGTATTGTTGATGCCCAACAGACGGTATTGACAGATACTGGATCTTATTATCTTCCCGGAGACAAACTTTCTGTTTCTAAATTGGGGGGATCTGGCGAACAACCTCAATTGACAACATGGTTGTATAATGTTAAAAAATTAATCGAAGTATCCGGAATCACTTTCGGTGGAATTAACAATCAGTCTGCTACTGTTACATGTAATAATCCTCATGGTCTTTTGGTCGGTGATCAGGTCACAGTATATGGTGCAAATCCAATCATTTACAATGGCACCTTCCTGGTAACTTCTAGAGATAGTGAGACGATATTTCAGTACAGACTTGATCAACCCGCTGTCATTGAACCTCAAGGCAATATTTTAATTTCGGTTGACCTTAATAAAGGTAAATCTGATAACAACGCAGTAAATAACTCCATTAGTCCTTATACGACTAATGTTCAGAACTCATTCTTTAATGATGATTATGTATATGTTGCATCTACAGGTATTCCCAATTACAAAATTGGACCATTTCCTGAATCTGCACTTCTCCCCGGAAATCAGAGAAAGTTAAATCGATTCCCTCTTGCTCCTACAACTATTTCGGCAAAAGATGAAATTACCCCAGGTCCAATTGGAACATGGGTAAATGGTGTTTCTATTTGGTCCTATAAATCTTCTACTGCAAAGTTATTTGGTGCTGTTACTGGCATTGACATTATTACAAGAGGTTCTGATTATGATGCTGCAAACCCTCCTGTAATTAGTATTACTGGTGGAGGCGGAGTTGATGCTGCAGCATCTGTTATTGTTGATGGATCTATTACAGAAATTACTGTAACTGAAGGTGGTGAGGGATATACTTCATCTCCTCTGGTTTCTATTGTTGGTGGCAATGGGTCAGGTGCTGCTGCAACTGCGATTGTAACCAAAGGAAGGTTATCTAGAATTTTGATTAATTCTGGAGGCACAGGATATACCACAAAACCAACTATTACGATTGTTGGTGGTGGTGGAATAGGTGCAACAGCAGAAGCGGTTGTTCGTGGTCCTATTAAAGAAGTTAATATTGATAATGGTGGCGAATCTTATATCGCATTGCCACAAATTACATTGAGTTCGGGTTCGGGTGCTGTTGCACAACCCATTGTGAATACGGATGGTAGAATTATTTCCGTTGCTATTATTGATGGCGGATCTGGATATACATCTGCTCCAGAGGTTGCTGTTAGTGGTGTTGGATTTGGTGCTGTATTGCGTGCTCAAATTGCAACTGATGGCGAAGAAGCTGGGACTGTTACCGGAATTGAAATTGTCAATAGAGGTATTGGATACGATCAGGGAACAACATCTTTAGCATTGACTTCTATTGGTGAAGGAGCAACTTTCGCTCCAAAAGTTTTTGAATGGACTTATAACTTACAGGAGTCTACATCTTTTGATGCTCCTTTTGGGTCTGTTTTCCAAGGATTTAATACTCAATATGGTGGTGAATATGCTCATTTATCGAATCCGCAAAAATTAAGATTTATTCTTGGTGACAATCTATATGAAAACACTTCTGGTCAAATTTTAGAGCAGGAATCATCTATTGAACACTCTCCGATCATTGGATGGGCATTTGACGGAAATCCAATTTATGGACCGTATGGATTCCAAGATCCTACTGATCAAGGATCTTCAATTATAAGACTTGGAAGTTCTTATCAATTGAAATCAAACCTTGTTTATGATGAGGTTACTAATCCAGTTCCGGTGAGAATTGCTGGACCTCTTTTAACAGAAGAACCTGCAGGCACTTTTGTTGAAGATTATGTTTACACCTTTGGATTGGGTGATTTGGATCAATATAATGGTCGTTTTTGCAAAACTCCAGACTTTCCAGAAGGCAGATATTGTTATTTTGTAACTATTGACGCTGCAGAGCAAGGAAATGCCATTTTCCCATATGTTCTAGGACCTAGTTACAATTCTGTCATTGATAAGTGGAATATTAGTCCTGATGCAGTTCAGCAAAATATTCCTACCGGAGTTATTCGGTATAGAGACCCTTATGAAAATGTAGATATTGATGTTGAGAGGAATCCAAACGCATCTACGAATGGATTGACTCTTGAAAATGGAGATTTGTTGTTATTTGAAGTTGAAGATGAAAATAGGGATGGTCTTATCACTCAAGATGAGATTGATGATCCTGATCAAATTTTTGAAGAACCTCCTCTTCAACTTTATGACTATTTCCCAGTAGTTAAATTTGATTCTAAGGTCGATATTGAAGTTGACACTATTACCAAGTTTAAAGATGCTTCTGTAACTTCATTCAACATTGAAAATCCGGGTAGAAACTACCAGGTTAATGATAGACTTGTTTTTGATGATCAAGATACTGATGGATCTGGAGTTTCGGCAAGAATTTCTAAAATTAAGGGAGAAACTGTATCTTCTTATAGTTTTGAAAATATTAGCGGCAATAGTTTTGGAGTATTACAAACAGATGTTCCTCATAACTTAGTTATTGGCGATAAAGTTTTTGTTGATTATACGCCAACAATGGACAACACAAATAAAGAATTTGTTGTTCGTCAATACAGGGGAATTGAAGAGATTGTCATCAATCAGACTGGTTCGGGATATAATGAAGATATTCCTCCCACAATTATTATCGATGGTGATGGTGTTGGTGGTGAGTTGCAGGCACATGTTGATAGTGTTGGTGCGATTTCAATTGTTAATATTATCAACTCAGGGACAAATTATACATCCAATCCTAGAGTCATTCTTTCACACCCTCAAATCTTCAAAAAAGCAGATTATTACATTGCTCCGGTGAGAAGTAATGATTTTGTTGTAATTAATGATACTTTTGTTACGGAAGATAAGTCTTCATACATTTGTGGTGTAACTAAGAAATCTGACGGCACTGAAGTTGCATTTGTAGCGAAACTCTCTGCAACTGGTGTGAAACAGTGGGAAAAAACTTTAGAATCTATAGATGGATTGGATTATGCAGAGTTCAAGAATATTAATGTGTATGAAAATCAGATTTGGGTATCTGGTATTGTAAATTCTAATGTTTTGGTTCTAGATGCATACAATCCTGATATCATTCTGTGCAAATATACAGAATCTATTGATGGTCTTAGTGCAACACTTTCTTTCCAAAAGGCATATGCCGGTATTTCCGGTTCTACTAGAGAGGATGTTCCTACTGTATTGAAGAGATACTCCGATAACCGAGTTATTCTTGCAGGATATACAAATACTAACTCTTCTGTACCTTATGATGCATTTTTGTCTACTATTGATGCTGAAGGAAACTTCTCGATTAAGAGAAAAATTGCAACATCTAATAGATCTGAAAAATTAATCGATGTTGTAGTTTCTGGAACAAATATTTACTTTACTCTAGAACTTTCAAATACTAGCACTCCAAATACTATCAATTTGGGATTAGGTAAGGCAACTGTTGGAGCGACATCTATTACAATCGACTGGGTTAAAGAATATACTTTGTCCGGATTCTCCTTAGTCAATCCTTCAATTGTAATTGATGAATTTAATGAACTTTATATGGTTGCAGGAAGTTTTGTGACCTCCAATCCTAGCAATAAAGACTCCATTTTTGTCGTTAAATCCAATACAGATGGTGATGTTATCTGGTCTAAGAGATTCTTAGAAGATACTAGGTTTGAGAGTCTGGAAGTTGTTGGAAACTCCAAAATTGATATTTTTGGAGATCTTAGAGTTGCTTATAATTGTGTTGATACTGATAACGATAACCAGAAAGTCACCAAGGTTCTTGAAATTGATTATAAGGGAAATAATAAGTCTCACTATAGCATTTCTTTAGATGGTAATAGATCTAATCCAATTGAAGGATGGGATGTAAATGCTTTGTCTACGGATGTTTCTGGAGACACCTTCGTTGTAGGTCATTCTTATAAAAACCAGAATGAATTCATCTTTGACTTCGCTCAAACTGATAGTGCTACAGATAAGACTGGGCATTATACTCCAACTTTGATTGGTAATGATGCTACAGACTCTCTTACTCTTCTTGGAGATGGTGTAGCAAAATTATTCGGTAAAGATGTTGCAACTCCAGCAAACTGGGAAAATGCAGCAGTTAAAATTCTTGGAACTGAATTATCTGGTAAGTTAGATGAGGAATGGACCTTAGAATTCATGTTATACCATGATTCTGCGAATTCCGACACTCATGGACAAACGCAGCAAACTCTAGTTTCTATTGGAGATGCTACAGACACTACAGGTGGTCTTTGGTTGTATTATGATAGAACGCAGTCCGGTCCTAGTGGTCCCCTTGAGTTGATTGTAACTTCTAATGGAACTACTATCAATTCAACCTCTAGTGGGGCAACTTCAGTCTCTACTTCCTTGTTTGCAGATGATACTTGGCAATTTGTATCTTTGAGAAGGTCTGGTAGTACATTTACCGTTTACATTAACGGTATTCAGCAGATTACCGGTACAGTCGGAAATGTTACCTTGGCAAACAAAGATCTTTATATTGGTAATATACCTGGAAGAGATGGTACTGCCGGAACATTCAGATCTAATGAGCAAGGTCAATATTACATCGACAATCTTAGACTTCGGAGTGAGGCAATTGCCGTTACTGTTCCTTCTGATGTTCTTACAATTCCTACTAATGGGGCGTTTGGATTAACATATGATTGGTCTGATGATGCCTGGTTTACCGGTTATCTTGAAAAGTATTCTTATATCTCTGATGATGGATTGGCAGGAAAATTTGCTCGATTAAATGGTTCTACCACCATGATTGGTTCTGGTAGTGCTGCAAATTCAAATCTAGTTGTACAAGTAACTTCTTTCTCCAATATTACTCCCACTAACGCTGTATTTACTATAACTGGTGTAGAATTGGGTGATATTGGACTCCAAACCTTGGATTATGACGATGCAGATGCTGGTTTGACGCAAGATCCTATCACTATGTCTTTTGTTAGTGATATTATTGGATCTAGAACTGCTACCGTCCCTTCACCAGGATCTCAAAAATTAATTGCGACAGCCGTTGTTAAAGATCGTTATTTCTTTAAAGTTACTAATACTCTCAAGATTGACAATGTTCAAGAGTTGACCCTAAATCAATCTGCTAACTTTACCCCAGGAACTAATTTAGTTCTTAGTGATGCAGATGGATTGTTTATCAATAGCGGTTATATTATTAGTGTAGATGTAGAAAATAAAAAAGTATATACTGCTGTCAATAATAACGCATGGAGTGATGATCTCAACACTGGAGAATTGGCAACTGCACAATTTAATGAACTCTCCACATATGGAATCCAAGGTCAAATTCCAGATGATGTGAACGAGATTGAGAGATTTACTTTCCCAGAAATTGCTGCAACAACTTCAGGTGTCTTTGACATTGATTTAGCGACATATGATAACCCTGAAGGCGGAACTAACAATTTAGATGAGTTTGCCAAGTTTAAACCTTGGGAAGACGGTCTTTACAGTGTAAGAATTGATGAAGTATCGACATCTGAGTTTATCGTTGGATCTGTTGTAAGTGTCGGTAGTTCTGATGTATCTTTTAACGCTGAATATAGTACGATTCAAATCGGAACTCTTACTGGTGTAGAAAAAATTACTCTTATCACCAATTTGAAGAAGATTGTTCAGGTAACTTCTGCTGCTAATAGTGATACCGTATATGTTATCACTGACACTAAGCATTATTTAAATGCTGGGGAAATCATTCTTATCGATGGAAATCCATCTGAAGAAATCGGTGGTATTGTATATGATGAATATGATGGAGCATTCCCAGTCGATTCCATCGTATCTCCCCTCGAATTTACATATAAGTTAAATCAAGTTGCAGTTACAAGTCCTGCCACATCTGCAAGTTCTGTCAACATTTTCGTTAAGTCTCCTACTTTGAAAATGTATTATGGACACCAGTATCTCTTTGATTTGAGTCATTCTTCCATGCTTGGAGGAAATTTATCTTTCTCTAAAGATAATCTTTATAAATTGGAATATTCTTTCAACTCTATCAATAGAGTTGGAACTCCTGGTATCACTGGGGAGGGACAACCAACTCCAACCGTTATTTTGAAGGTTGATAGAGAAGTAGTCACTAACATTTCATATTACTTTGATCCTTCTAGACCCGGTGAAAATTCTCCTGTTATTGCGGGTAGTTATCTTGATGTTGTTAATTCTCCTTATGTTGGCGAATTCACTATTTCGTCAACTGCGGGAGCAACAATTACTACTGGAGCAGATACTTTTAAATTCCCATTGATCAACGAACCCGAGGGTGCTGCAGAAGTTGCAAATACAACATATAGCACAAGTTCTCAGAAAGCAGTTGGTTCTATTTCTGATATTAGAATTGTTAACCCTGGAGGATTCTATACAAAACTTCCGGTTGTTTCTGGAATTGAATCCTCTCGTCAAATTGAAAGAGTTCAAATCAATGATCCTGGAACTGAATATGCTGTTGGTGAATATACTGGAATACCTATTTCCGGAGATGGTGAAGGTGGTCTTGTAACGATTACGGTTGCTGATGGTACAGATGATGAGGGTATTACAGTTCCTGGTCAAATTCAATCAGTAGTCGTAACATCTCCTGGTAAGGGATACACAACCGCTACTATTGATTTAGAATCTATCGATGGAATTCTTGGGGCGGGATTGACTGGTTCTGGTGCTGACTTACAGGTTGTTATTCCTCCGTTTGGTAGTGATGCTTCTATTTTTACCAAAGGAACTAATGTTGGTAAGATTAAGAATCTTAAAAATAATAATTTTGGATATGATTATCCCCATGACTATACTCTGCGTCCCGAAATCACATTCCCAATCAACGCTCAACTGACTTCTACCAGTATTCTTGATAGCATTACTGTTACAGATCCTGGTTCTGGTTATTCGCAGGCACCCGCTGTCGTTATTACTGGTGGTGGCGGTTCTGGAGCTGTTGCAGAGGCACTTGTAAGAAACGGAAGATTGGACCAGATTCTCGTTAAGGATCCTGGAGCAGGTTATTCTTCCGAACCTGCTGTTGAACTGAAATCCTCCTTCAATTATGTTATTAACCTTGATTTAGGTCTTTTGCAATTCGCTTTCCCACACGGAATTGTAAATGGTGCAGAAGTTACCCTCAATGTTGTTGATACTGGTGATGGTGCAGATTTCCCTGTCGCAGCAGGTGCGATTGGTAGACTTAATGGCAATACCACATATTATGCTATTTCTGGCAATGCAAATTCTCTTGACGATGATCAGTTAAGACTTGCAATCACTCAAGAAAACGCAGAACTTGGTGATTACATCACATTCAGTAATACTGGAGAAGGAAGGCAGCAAGTTCTTACATCTTCTTTCGGCGGTGCTGCTCAGGCAAATGTTGTCACTTCTACATTCCTTCAAGGTGAGCAAGTTTATCAAGGAGACTCGATTGAAAATGCAACTGCTACTGGATTTATTTCTACTAACAATGGATGGCAGATTGGACCCAGAATCGTAAAAATTGTTGACTATTCTGGAACATTCAATATTGGTCAGAGAATTACTGGCGTAGTTTCTAAGTCTTCAGGTTTAATTAGTGATATTTCTATCGCTAAAGGCGTTCTTGAAATTGGTTCTATTACTAGAACTACAGGTCAATTTATTGATGATGTTGGTAAACCTTCTGAAATTATTCAGAAAATTCAAGACTCTTATTATTATCAAGATTTCTCATATGCAATTAAATCTTCCGTATCTATTGAAGAGTGGAAGCAAATTCTCTATAACAATGTTCACCCAGCATCATTTAAGATTTTTGGAGAACTTTCGTTTAATGAATATGCATTTGTTCCTAATAAAGAAACTGCATTCCAATTAACGAAATCGGTTCAATTGGCACAAGAGGCAGTTGTTCCAAATATTCAGAGTTTTGCTCTTGTCGAACCTATTTACTCAGAATTCAATAATACTGAGGTCTTGTTCCGTCAAAAGAGACTGACTTCTTCTGAGAATATTTTGACTTCGGTTGTTCAGCGTCTTGATGATATTTCTAATCTCTTTGATGGCGAAAGAATTGCTTTCCCATTAACAGTTGATGGAAGCACCGTTGTTGCCAACCAAAATCAGTTGATGATTATTCTCAACGGCGTTGTACAAAATCCTGGTTTAGCATTTACCATTCAAGGCGATTCTGTTGTCTTTAGTGAACCTCCTCAACCTCCCGCTAGTGTCAAGTATGTTGACATTGAATTTGAAGAAATTGCTACCGTTAGATTTACATTCGACAACATTAGTGGAATTTTCCCTCTTGTCGGCAATACTCTACTTGGAACTGAGTCTCAAGCAAGACTCACTGTAACTAGTGTTGAAGGCAATGATGTACTTGGATATATTACCCAAGGAACATTTATTCCTGGAGAATTAACTACCGTTAGTGCTACTGGATTTAACGCAAACTATAATTCTTCCACTGCAGTTACAACAACGGGATTATTCATTTTTGGAGAACAGATTACAAACTTCTCTGGTGATACTGCTAAAGTTGAAGTAATTAACCTTGCTACTGAGGGTGAAGGTGCCCAAGGACAACTTCGATACTCTATTGGTACTAGTACAACTTCTTTTGAGGTTATTGGTGTTGATGGAACAGAAATTGAGGCAGGAATCTTTGTTGTTGGTGAAAAATACCAGATGGCAGCAGAAGTATTTGAAGTTACTGAAATTTCTGTTGGAGAAGAGTCTACAACCCTTACTGTTATCAGAGGGCAAGATGCTACTTCGGCAGGACCTCAGCAAGAAAATACTCCTATCTACAGAACAAACATTGCTCTCAATACAGAGTTAACTCTTAGCAAAACTGCAGGAACATATCAGTCTACTCCTGGATTGTTTAGTATTGATTTAGATGATATCATTATCTCTGCTCAAAGTGGAATTGTTGCTAGAGTTGTATCCGCCAATGTTTATTCCGATCCATTTACTGGTGCTGAAGTACCTCAGGTTAATATTTCGGATGGATCCTCGTTCTTTGGACTCTTATTCAATAGAATTGCATCTACAACATATCCGAATGTTGTCCTCGACAATATTGCTGCTTCTACTGTAAATCTGGTAAGATATGATGACAATACTACTGCGTTCAACAACAATTTCCCTGCAAATGAACAAATTAGTAATTATATTCTTCCTTATGATAATGAAACTGGAGATTTCCAAGATGGAGAATCGATTCGTAACTATAAGTTGGAATATGGAAGCGCAAGTGGAGAATTCGTTGCTGGAGAACCTGCTGTTGTTAGAAAACTCTCATTCAGAGACATTAGTGGAACTGGATTCTTTGGTATTGGACAAGTCGTTAGAACTTTAGATACCAAGGCAGAAATTCTTGGATTTGATCAAGCAAATGCTACATTGTATCTTGGAAAGATTGGCAGATGTCTCTCCACAGGTGAAGATGTACATTCGGTTACCTTTAACAATGAAGCAGAATTGGATTCTGCCCAATCTAAATTTGGAAATACTTCCTTAGAGTTAAGTGCTGCTACTACCGATTATATTTCTGTAGGTTCTTCTACAGAATTTGGATGGGGAACTGCCGCATACACAGTTGAGTGCTATGTTCGAGCAACAACTACTGGATTGACAGGTTCTACTACTCTAATCGATTTTAGAGACGATCTCTCCGATAATTCACATGGAGTTCTATATCTTTCTGCCGGTCAAATTAGATATGATGTTGGTGGAGTAAATATTGTCAACTCTGGACTGGTTGCTCTTAATAATGATACTTGGTATCATGTAGCAATTCAGAGATCCAGCACAGGCACTAACGGAGTCAGTTTGTTAATTGATGGTGCTCAGGCAGCACAAGGAACCGATGCTACAAACTACCCATCCAGAGGTGTTCGTGTTGGTGCAAATGCTGGTGCTGCACAACCATTTGACGGTCACATTGATGAACTTAGATTGTCTGGTTCTAGCAGATATTCTACTATTCCTTTTGTTCCACAACCAGGAATATTCCAAGGTGACGCAAATTCCAAACTGTTGCTGCACTTTGATGGTGCAGATACTCAGAGATATGACTATGATTGGTCTGGCGGAGAATCTTTCACTGTAGGAGAGGACTTTAATAATGATGCAATCTTAGCAACTACTACTGCTAACTCTGGAAACGCGGTTTCTGGATTTGATGGAAAAACGCATCGATATTACGATGCTGGCGATCTTATTACAGCAAACCGTGATTATATTGCAAATGAAGTAGTTTATCTCTTGAAGAAGAAGTTCCCATATTTCACTGTTCCTGGTGGAGAAATTGCTTGTGAAGATGATATTAGGGATATTCTTGATGCGTTGATTCAAGATATTCGTAGTGGCAGTAACTCAAATATTTGGGATGCATCTGCTCTCTATGTCGATAGAACTGTAAATCCGGTAACCTTAAATCATGTAGAACCTGAGATTAGAGAAACTATTTTTGCTTATGATAAACTCAAGGAAATCCTCAAGTATATTGTTAACAATGAACTTTGGTCAACCAAGGGAGATCATGGATTAACACAGTTCACTGATGTCACTATTACCGATTCGTCCACAAATACATTTACGCAATTAACACCGACTAATGCAACATATGATCCTGCTACAGGAGACATGGTTGTAACGGTCTCTGGACATGGTTTGGTCGGTCCTACGACACATACCCCTACAGCAGCAAACTATGCGCCTTCTACGGGCATTATGACGCTGACAGTGAATAATCATGGATTCGTTGCAGGAGATAAGATTCAGATCAATGAGAATGCTCTGACATTTACTTGTGCAATGGATGGATACACTGCCCAGAAGACATATCCTAGATCTAATGATCCTGGTGCTCTGGGATGGTTAGAGATCACTAACATCACCACAAATACTTTTGATGTTAATGTTGGAGAGTCCCTGCTTGAATACTATACGGTAACTGCTTTAGATTATGATCCCACTAACAATAAAGCAGTGTTGACCATTGGTGACCATGAATTAAGACCTGGAACTTCCATTAAACTTCAGAACGAGTCCCTGACACTTACTTGTGCAACTGACAGTCATGGTAGTGAGCACTCCTATCCGCGATCTGGAGATGGAAACTATGATACTGCGATTGAAATTGTCAATAATGGATCTAGTCACACTCCTACAAATGTTTCTTACAATCCTCAGGACGGAGAAACTGTATTTACTATTGCAGATCATGGTTGGGCAGTTGGTGATAAGATTAGAATCGAAGACAATAGTCTTACATTTACTTGTTCTCAAGATGATAACAATTCTGAGCACACATATCCAAGATCTACTGATCCTGCTAGTGGAAGATGGTTAAGAATTACTGCGGTTACCACAGATACATTTACAGTCAATACTGGAGATGCTGGAACTGCAAAACAATATGATCATACTTTTGTGAGTGCTGCAGCAAATGCAATTACTTACAGAGATGGCACAATCACTATTAACCTTCCTGCTACTACTGATGTATCGGATCACATCTTCATTCGTGATGAGTTAATTGGCGGCAATGGTGCTGTTGTTGCTGGTGGTAATTATGCACATGCCTTTGTAAGTTCTCAGGCAGATTCGCTTATCCTGAAAGGTGATTCTATTACTTTTGCTGATGAATCTATCGTCTTTACTTGCACTAGTGACAATAACGAGAGACAACTGGCACATCCTCGTTCTTTCAACGATCGTCCGTATAGAGCGGTTCTTGACCTTAAGTCCCATACTTCCAATACATTTACTCTTGATGTTGGAGAGTCTGCCCCAGATGCTCAGTTTGCACATACATTTGTAAGTGCAGAAACTAATGCGATTACTGTAGTTGACTACAATACCTTAGATTGTGCGGATGTATATGCAACAACATCTAACCTGGTAGAAATTCTTACGGATACCCTTAGAGAGGCAAACTCTCCTAACAATACTGCCGATGGAGATCATTTAGCAACTATTACTAAAGTTTCTCCTGCTTATGAGTTTGTTGGTGGAACGGTAGATGCTTTCTATGAAGTTGGGTTTAATGTTGATTATCATGATACCAATAATGATATTGTTTATAGTAATCAAATTGATTCTGATGGAAGATATAGATTTAAGGATGCTGCAGGTTTAATTCGTGCTAACCGTAAGGTTATCGTCGATAAAACATCTGCCGATCTTCTGACCAAGTATCCCGATCTTGCTCAGGATATGCCATTGAATGAAAATGGTGGAAGCACTGCAGGAACTGATCGTTGTAAGACCGATCTAGGATTACTGTTAGATGCTGTTGCAAATGACATTGAAAATGATGGAAACGAAAATATCGTAGATGCTACAAGATTCTATCTTGGTACAAATGATGTTCTTGTTCAGATCAGATTCCAAGTTCATCAGTCGGTATATGCTCATGAAAGACTTGGTTACTACATGAAGCAAGCCATCAACGGTGATCTTACATATGATAATACTGATGGAATTATTGTTGGTGATTGGGGCATCACTGATGATCCTGGTGAGTGTGCAGATGTTCAAAATGCTATCGATACTTTAATCACGACTTTGAATGACATTCTCGCTCCTACTGGTAGTGATTATGCAGTTGCAGCTGACAGACTCTACTTCAATAGACAATACATCGCAGAAGAATCGACTGGACTTACCACAAATCAATTCACATATGATTTGAATGGTGTTACCTATAGCGCATTTGTATATCCTGAAGGAACAAATGGCGAAATCAAGTGTCAAAGAGACCTGAAACTGATTCTTCTTTCTATTATTTCCGACCTTCAAACTGGTGGAAGTAATAGTACGATTGATGCAATTGAAAGTTATTTGACTGCTACTGGAGCAATTGATCATGTTGAAAGTGAACTTCTCGCTACGGTATATGCTATTGAACAACTTAAATTCCTTGGAGAAAAAGCACTTGATAATAGACTCTATGAGTTTAATTCTGGATTTACCGATCCTGATTATTCTGCTGTTTATACTGATGAGCAACCATATAGAGATAGTGAAGTAACTACAAATATCTCTGAAGTTATTTCTCGATATAAAGAATTAGTTGACATCGCTGTTAAGATGCTTTCGCCTGGAGGAGAACCATCCAGAAATGCTGGTGAGTTGATCCTGTATAATGAAAATTACTACAGTGAGCAGATCACTCAATTGGTCAATACGCAATTTGGAACAAATTCCTGGCAATATGATACTTTCTTGGAAACTGTTGTAAACGATACAGTTCACGATCTGGTTACTACCGATATTAATGATAAGTCCTTAGCATATGCTATTGATTTTAGTTCAGTTACTTCTGAGGAAATTGCCGTTGGATCTGCTTTATACCTGCCCGGTACACCCAATTCATATGCACTTGTGTATGAATATGATTCTGTTAATGAGACTGCAGTCGTTGGAACCATTTCGGATACCTTATGGGTTGCAGGAAATACAATTAGTTCTTATGATGAATCGGGATGGTCTGGTGTAATTAATACTATTACTGCTTTTGATTGGTATAATTCTCCAAGCAATCTCAGGACTATTGAACATGCTAAGACAATTTTATCCGATGTTAGCGGTGAATTGTCTTCCCTGAACCTCTACACCAATCCTGAAAACTTTAATACTGCTGCATGGTCTCAAAATAATATTAGTTCTATATCGACCTTGGTTGATGGACCTGAAGCAGGTGACTATGCAACAGCATATCAAGTAACTCCAGATTCTACTGCTGGTCAGCATTATATCGAAAGAAACTACAACCTTGCTTCTTTCGAGACATTTGATACTGATACTGATACATTTGACACCGATACAACTCGTTTTGATGAAGGTCCTACTAACCAGACTTTGGATCAAACATTGACGGCATCCGTATTTGTAAGATCTGATAATGCTCCATCCATAAGGTTTGAGATTAGACTTGACAATGGGTCTCAAAGACTCTTCTTCGATACAAATCTTGTAGATGGTAGTGTCGGATCTCTGTTCATTCCTGCCGGTGGTGCAACTGGAGTTTATGGAGCAATTCCTTATGGTAATGGTTGGTATAGACTTTTCATTAGTGCAACCTTTGCATATGGTTTCAATTCTTTACAAAGTCGTGTTTACTTTAAAAATTCCTCAGGTTCTATTGACTACAGCACCGGTATTGTTCCCTCTTCGGTATATGGTGCAAAACTGAACAAAGGCGGTATTGACGCATATACTAGTGTTCTTGGTCAGGTATTCTATTCCAATGCCCAATACAATATCCAAAAATTTGCTCTCGATACCTTAGAAGAGTATATGTATGCTGCTTTAAAAAATCAACTGGTTTCTCCAGCAGCAGAATCTGGATTCTATGAGTATGAAAATACTACTGCCACAACTAAGTTTGACTTCCTCTCAATTCAAAGAGTAGTTAAGGAGAATATCAATATTATTCGACAGCAAATTCTCACTGGATCTTACTACACTCAGGTCACCGCTTATAATGGTATCACTATTCCTACTAGGACATATGGAACTAGAAATAAACCTGTTGGTATTGCTGGTGGAGTTAATGAGGCAGAATACTTCTATGGAACTTACAGCGATAGATATGCCGAAGTTAACACTTTAAGTGTTAATGAAGGATATATTGCAAAAGTCTATAAGAGATTCCGAATTGATGGTGATATCACTGACGGTCCTTACACAATGAATGAAACTGTTGCAAAACAGGGTGCTCCTTCTATCACTGGAATTGTTTATGGATTCAGTCAAGACGAAAACTTCAAATATCTTGATGTTGAAGTTACCGCTGGTCCTTGGGCAATCACAGATACGGTTATTGGCGCTGAAAATAGCACTTCTGCTCAAATCAGTGGAATTGAAAATAGATTGCAAATCATTGATCTGAGTGGTGAGTTTATTGCCGACATTCCTTTCAAAGGATATACCGGAGGATATACTGCAACTCCTACAACCTTCTTGAAAAATCAGGCATCTGTAACAGAAAATACTGGTGGTGTATTGAATGTAGATACTGCTACTCTGTTAGGTAGTTTTGAAGTAACATCTGTTGTTTATCCTGAAATTTCCAGACAGTACATTGATGTAACCAGATTTGGAGGTCTTCCTTTACAAGTTGGATCTAGAATTGCTTCTGCAGGACACATTAGACTTAATGTTGCTGTTTCTTCTGGGTTGGAAGATTTCACTGTCGGTAACTTTGTTTATAAGTTAGTTGGTGGTATCCAAGATCAAAATAATTATGGAATTATCACTGAACTCGATCTTGATAATAATTTCATCTATGTCGCTCCTGTTCTTGGATCTTTTGCAAATAATGATTCTATTGGCGACTATGGATTGGCAGGATCCTTCCCTGTAGGTCAAGCAATTATCCTGACTGCAACTACAGTTTCTGGTGCTGGATCTGCAATTATTCAAGATATCAGAGATGTTGGAATCAATAAGAGATTGTATCTCACCGATATTGTGGGAACATTTAATCTCACCGATTACATTATTGGATCTAATGATCATAAGTCAATTGTTCTTGCAAAACAAGACTTGGTTGCTAGAGTTAAGAGATCTTCCCGAGGATTTGATGGAGTTCAATCTACATTTGATCTTACTATCGATAATGGAACTACCTATTTGCCAGATCCTGAAGGTCATATGCTCATCTTTATCAATGGCATTCTACAACCTCCTGGAGCAACGAATGCATTTACGGCATTCTCCAATCAAATTCAGTTCAATGAGGCACCTGAATTAGGAGCATCCTTTACCGGATTCTATCTTGGTAAGTTAAGGCAACTTGACGACATCAGTTTCGAGTTCGACTCTTTGCGTCAATCGTTTAACCTTAAGCGTGATGAAGTCTTCTATTCACTCACACTAACAGAAGGTACTCAATCTAGTACCATTAGACCTGAAAATAATATCATTGTTTCTCTGAACGGTGTTGTTCAAGAACCTGGAGTCGGTTTTGAAATTGTTGGTTCGAGAATCATCTTCTCAGAAATTCCTCGCGTAGGATCGACATTTGTCGCATTCTCGTATGTTGGTTCTGAAGCAGATGTTGACGCTGCAGTAGTTGTTCCTCCGGTAGAAGTTGGTGATCTTATTGATATTGAGGGCGAGACTGAAGATCGTGAAGTTGCTGTTATTGAATCTTCAAACTCTTTGATCACATTTGATTATCTTGGATCTGTCTTTGGTCAAGGTGCGATTGCTCAAGCAGCACTTACCACCGGATATATTGATGAAGTAACGGTTACTGCCGGAGGATCTGGTTACATCGCTAGACCGGTTGTTAAACTTGAATCTATCAGCGGTTTTGACGGTCAGATTCGTGCTTTGGTTGGTGTTGCTGGTATTGAAATGAATACTGCTGGATCTGGATATCAAAATCCAGAGATTGAGGTCGAAACATCAGTTCCTGATGATTGGACTGCTCCTAACCTTGCAGATTATGGGGAAGAACTCATTGATCCAGAGGTTCTTCCCTGAGTCCTATAAATAACTAAAAATCGTATAAAGTAATGTCCAGACAAATAGTAAATGTTGGCGCAGTTGCTAATGATAATACCGGCGATACTTTGCGAGCGGGCGGAATTAAGGTAAACGATAATTTTACCGAAGTTTATACCGCTCTTGGTAATGGAACGGATTTGTCTATCAGTACCGCGAATGCATCTAGCAATCAGGTCTTAAGATATAATGGGTCAACTTTTGTCCCTTCTGATTACAATAGTTTAACATCCAACTTAGATGTTGCATCTCATAGCATTGTTTCTACGGGAGATGGAAATATTACATTCAATCCCAGTGGAGCGGGTCAAGTTCAAATTGTAACTGGATCTATTATCAATACTTTTGACAATGCGACAGGAATTGTTGATTTTCCGACAAGAGTCAAATTTAAAAATGAGTATGGTGCTATAGGAGATGCTCCATCTGCATCTACATATGGAGGATATTATTACACAGTTGATGGTGATGATAATCCATATGTAAACATTAACATCACATCTGGTGGTGTTGGTGATGTAAGAGCGAAACTTGTTACCGAATATTCCAGCATTGGATTACTAGGTGATGTTGATCTGACAAATGCACCGACAAATGATCAGGTTTTAAAATGGAATGGTACGAATTGGGTTGCTGGAGATGATGCTGCTGGAGTAAGTGCAATTAATACTTTTGCCAATATTACGGCAGATACTGGAAGTACGACAGCTGATCAGCAAGCAGATTCCTTAACTATTACTGGAGGAACTAATATTGCCACTTCTATTGCTGGCGATGTGGTGACTATTGATTTTAATGGAACTCTTACTACTACCTTTGCTGCTTTAACGGACACCAATGTTGCTGGTGTCACCGCTGGAAGTAGTCTTTATTTCACCGGAACTAATTGGGTGCCATCTGCTTCCCCTACCGTTTGGTGGACTGTTAATGCGAATGGAAATGCAGATTATACATTCCAAGGACCTGGATTCTCTGGAACTGCAAATGACCCGGCACTCTATGTTTATAGAGGATTTACTTATGCCTTTGACAATAGTGTTCAAGGTGCAGGACATCCTTTTAGAATTCAATCTACTCAAGGATTGACTGGAACAGCATATACTTCTGGACAATCCGGAAGCGGGTCTAGTATTTTGTATTGGACTGTTCCTTTAGATGCTCCTAACACACTGTACTATCAGTGTACACTTCATGCTTCGATGCAAGGCACTATTAATGTTGTAGGTTGATAAATGGCAAGAACAGTACCCGGATCCGGCGCAATTATCAAACCGCTTTTTGATGACTTTTTTGGTGTTCGTGCCGTTAAAGTTTTAGATGGCGGTAGCGGATACGATCCCTTAGATCCTCCAAGACTAACAATAACTGGATGTGGAACTCCAACATCCGAAGCGTTGTTGTACCCTATCATTGATGGGGATTCTGGTAAAATTGTTCATGTTAGGGTTTTAGCAAGAGGTAGAGGATATGACCCATTGCGGTTGCAGGTAACCCCTCTTCAAGAAACACCAAATATCATATCTTCATTTGACATTAACAGGATTTGGCAAAGCACTTCAAATTCGCAAACCCAGGCAGTTTTTGTTGTCACTGGTGGAGATGTTACAGATAGACTTCGTATTACATCTGATAATGATCCGAAACCTTCAAATCACATCCCTGGAGAAAGAGATCCTGGAGGAATTGCAACTATAAATGATAGGAATTTTGTAAACACTATTGTTTATAGAGGAGGCAAAAATGTTCCCTTCCCTGCAACTGAAGGCAATCCATTCCAGCAAAATAAGAATGTAGCAATTCTTGCTAATGGAGGTCTTTTACATACTCCTGATTGGGGACAAATAGGTTCTATTCCAGTAGGTCTTAATGTTGATCATGTAAAGTATCCCCATTTAAAAAATACTAATGTCAATTACGACACCATTATTTCAAATAACATATATCATTATCAAACTAGTAAATTAATTAACGAGTTTAGTTATACGAATGGTGTTTTTGAATGGGGTAAGGTTCAACCCTTTGTATGGAAAATTAAAGTTGAGTTTGATAATATTCTTATTCCAGTTACTGGCATTGATGAAACTTTATCGCCAGTTAGTGTAGGAAGAATTGTAGAAGTTGCTGGTAAAACTATTCGAGGCAGCATTGCAAAAATTGTCAGAGACAATACGAATAGTATTACAAAAGTATATCTTAGAGCAATTGGGGGAACGGGGGAATTTGAACCTGGAGATTTGTGTTTAGGTGACACAGGATTTACTTTTAAGGTATCTGGTTCTCAAATTGACTTCCCTAGTGGCATTTTTTATATTGACTTTGGTGATGATGCTGAAGAATTTGGAAACTTTGCTCCAAATACCTGGTATTTTTCACCGGAAAACATTAGAGTACAGAGAAATTATCAAATTATTTGGGACCAGTCAGATCCTTCAAATGCTTCTACTAATGTTCATCTTAATGGACATCCAATGCAGTTCAGCACAACTCAGGATGGTTTGTTGAATGGAGGAACTCTGTACTATAACAGCACAGGTGTTACTCAGGCACCGGTTGTTGATTATGAAAATGAATTCCAACCGACTTTCATAATGAGTCCTGATGAAAATAATAGAATTTACTATTATTGTAAATATCACCGATATATGTCGGGATACACAGGTGATGAAGGGTATATGGTATTAGATCCTGAGGTTGAAGATGAACCTCTATCTAATAATTATTACTATGAAAATTACTATCAAAGTGATAGTGAAGATCCTAATACCATTGACAGATCTAGGCATCCTGATGGACATTCTAAAATAGTCGGTGTTTCTTTTGACGGTTATCCAATTTATGGACCCTATGGATACGATGATAGTGGTAATGTAATTAAGCAGACATCTTCTTACAGGTATAAGACTACTATTGAACTTCCTGGCAATCGTCCTATAGTTACCACTGAAGGACTAGTCACAAAAGTATTGACTATTGCAGATTCGAGATTAAATGTTGATGGCGTCGTTCCAGCGTTCTTACAGATGGAACGAGGAAAAACATATGTTTTTGATGCTAGTGATGCATCAATGGAAAACCAGATTGCACTTTTGTCAATTACTGAAGATGGATGGCACGCTGAGGGAGGAACTGTAGGTGATGTATCTGTTCCTTATGGTGGAATAGGTGTTGAATATAGAATTGATGGCGATATTGTCGAATATCAAACCTACCTATCATTGTACGCCGGAGCAACTAGTAGAGAACTTAGAATCACTCCATCCGTAGACTCACCCGGACTATTATTCTTATTCACATATCAATCTGCTGGGAATAGTGTCCGAAATGTTATTTCTGGTAATCTTATTGGCGATTTTATTGAAGACTATATTTACGATAGTGCTGTTGGAACCTTAGATGCATTTAACGGTAAGTTTGGCGTTACTCCCGAATATCCAAATGGAACATATGCATACTTCCTGAGTGAAGACGGTAGTGGTAATCCAACATATCCATATGCCATCGGTCCAAAGTTTTATGGTGTACCAGTATTTGAAGGTGAAACACCACCAGAACCTGCTTCTGTTTTCCCCACAGAAGTTGATGGAGATGTTGTTCTTGACGAATTGGGAAGAGTTTCTTATGTCAAAATGACTAGGAAGGGTGACAATTATTTTGGTCCTGCAGAGGCAAAAATTCTTGGAGGAGAAGGATCTGGAGCAACTGCAACTCCTATTGTACAGACTGTTACTGGTTTAACCCTCCTAAATTCCGGTAGAAGTTATGAGAGACCCCCCACACTTGTTTTTGAAGGCGGTGGTGGAGAAGGTGCAAAAGGTGCTGCATCTATTGATACTTTAGGAAGACTTACCAATATTTCTATTGTAGATCCTGGTGAGTTCTATCAATCTGCACCTTACATCTTAGTTACTGGTGGCGGTGGAATTGGTGCTAAAGCAGAAGCAATTGTCAATCAAGGACAAATTACTGCTATCAATATTTTGGATGAGGGAACCGGATATACAAGTCCACCAAATATTATCTTTACTCGATTAGTAAATCTTAAGAGGAAGACTCGTTCTAGGCAGGCATTCAACTCTTCAAATATCTATCTTACTGGATTGGTCAAAACTGTTGACCCATCAGACACTAACATTTATGTAAATTCTACAGATTCATTCCCTGGATCTGGAACAATATTCTTAAATAATGAGACCATTGCATATACTGCAAAAAGTGCCGGAAGGTTTTTTGGATTGACCAGGGGGGTTAACTTTAATTATGACCAAAGAGTTATTTTAGATGATGGTCAAGATATTAATGGAGTTTCCACATATGAATATAATGTAGGAGACAGGGTAATTCGTCGAGTTGATAATGCGAGTAACAAAGTTGCTAAAGTTTATGATTGGAATCCAGCATCAAAAGAATTGTTGGTAACTTTTGAAGTTGATGAACTGGCATTTATTGATGCCGGAATTCCATCTACCGAAGATGCAGTTGTTCAATTTGATGCTGGCGTTGCAGGATCTACTGGTACAGGTGTTTTACCTCACACGGTAATTGAACAAGATGGATCTTCTATTCCTTTGCTTACAAATCCAGTAGGATCTCTTGCAGATAGTGCTTTTGAAGATGATGATGAATTAGAAGGAGTTGGAAATGGTATTCCAGATCTTATAAACACATCTACTGATTTTGAGAATCAAATTAATTTAGAAGGTGGAATATATAATTCTCTTTATGGTATTGAAGAGACTCAGGGTGGTCAGAATACTACACTGTTTCAAGTTGGAGACAGTATTAAAGATGCTAGTTTGCCATTTAAATATGCTACTGTCATCTCCGCAGGCGGTCTTAGTGATGGTGTAGACCATGAAGCTGCTCTTGATATATACCTTGATGCTGTTACTGGTAATGGACTTAATTTTGCTGTAAATGAGATTGTCACCGGAGCAATTTCTGGGGTAAGAGCAACTGTAGTTTCTTGGAATCCTGTAACTGCAGTTCTTAGAGTGAACAATGTTGTTCCTTATAACACAGGTAATGTCAACATTGGTATCGCTGGATATTTCTACAAATTCTCGGAAAATGGTAGTGTTATTGGATCGATTATTCACGCTCCAGGAACAAATTACACTTCTGCACCAACAGTGACCATTGAAAATAATGGATTTATTGAAGCAACAGCAACTGCAGTTATGACTTCTGCAGGAGACCAGGTTCAATCCTTATCTATTACTAATGGAGGATATGAACTTGCTCAAAATGTAGACAATGCATATCAACTCCATCCTACAATTACTTTCACTCCTGCAGTGGGAGATACTACAGGTTCAGGAGCATCTGCCCAAGCAATTTTGGGCGGAGAACTATTAAATGGTGCTGGAGGGGGCATCTATAGAATTAAGAGAATCGATTATCAAACAATCGTTCGCTCGTAACCCTCATAAATAAACAGGAGGACAATTGTACCTAGCATGGCAGCGTTACTTACTGATCAATTTAGAATATTTTCTGCTCAGAAATTTATCAAATCTCTAGAAGGTCCAGATCCTCTACAGAGTGATATTTCTGCAGGAGCAGCGAGAGATAGACTGTATTTGTTTATCGGCAGACCCCAATCATGGGATAACGAAAATTCTCCGCCGCAGGCGGTAGATTCGTTCTTTGAGTTTTCGGACTCATTTGACGATATGGTTTCATTGAAGCGTGTTCTGGCATCTGATACAATTCAGGTTGTGCGTCGAATTGATTGGGTTTCTCCCGAACAGACCACTGGTGGTCTGGGTTTCACTTATGACATGTATCGCCATGATTATTCACCGAGTAAGACCGCTTCTTCAGGTGCAACTAAACTGTATGATTCCGACTTTTATGTCGTTAATTCGCAATATCAGGTTTATAAATGCATCTATAACGGTACTTCCCCTTCTGATCCCAACGGTAAGCCTTCTACTGTTGAACCTACTGGTACTTCAACTTCCATTATCACAACTGGTGATGGTTATCGTTGGAAGTATATGTATACGATCCCTGTTGCTTCGGTTCTAAAATTCTTCTCTAATGATTATATGCCAGTGTTTACTAACACTGCAGTTAAAACAAACGCTATTGGAGGAGAAATTGATACCGTAGTCATTAACGCTGCGGGTTCCGGTTATAATAACGGATCGTATGATAATGTCTCTATTAATGGAGACGGTACTGGTGGTCGTGTTTCTATCGTTGTTGATGGCGGTAAAATTGTTTCGGCAACAGTTACTTCCGGAGGAACTGGATATACATTCGGTAAAATTAGTATTGATCAGATTACCGGAATTGGTACTGGAACTAGTGGACAAGTTGATGTTATTGTTCCTCCTCCGGGCGGTCATGGATTTGACTCTGTTATTGAACTTGGTGCATTCCGAGTTATGATTAATGCCAAACTTTCTTATGACGAAGGTGCTGGCGACTTCCCAATTGATAATGACTATCGTCGAATTGGTCTTGTAACAAACCCTCTTAAGTTTGGAACTGAAGAGTTGGTTTCTGATCTTACTGTATCTGCAGCAAAGGCAGTTATTTTTTCCCCAACATTCCAAGGAAATTATGTTCCTGATGAAATCATTACTCAAATCAGAGTTGTTGGAGGACAAAATGTTACTGCAAGAGGTAGGGTTATTTCTTGGAATCCCACCACAAAAGTTTTAAAATATTATCAAAATTCTGTAGACGGGATTTTCCCAGAAACTACAGGAACACAAAATGAGTTTGATGGTTCTAATGTTATCAGTGGAGGCACTTCTGGTGCAGCAGGACAACCGGATATTAACTTCCCTTCGGTTCCAAACTCTTCATCTAGAACAATCAACAATACCGAATATGACTTGGGTATGAAGTTTAATAACGGATATGCGAAAGCTGAAATTAAATCAAATAGCGGTCAGGTTGTGTATATAGATAATAGGAGAGCAATTAGTCGTGCAAACGACCAAGTAGAAGACATCAAAATCGTAATCGAATTCTAATGGCACAGAACACTAACCTTAATGTAACCCCTTATTACGACGATTTCGATAAGGACAAGAATTTTTATAAAGTTCTATTTCGACCCGGATTCCCTATTCAGGCGAGAGAACTTACTACGATGCAATCTGTTCTGCAGAATCAGATTGAGAATCTTGGAGGGCACCTATTTAAGGATGGTGCCATGGTTATTCCTGGTCAAGTAGGTTATGATTTGACTGTTGACGCTATCATGCTTCAAGAGTCTTTTCTTGGTGCAGATGTTGAACTGTATCGTACCCAACTCAATAATTTAATTATTGAAGGTTTAACTTCTGGAGTAAAGGCAAAGGTTCTATTTTCAATCTCAGAAACTGAGTCAGAAAATGGATATATTACACTGTATTTAAAATACATTGAATCTGGAACGGAAGAAAACGCAGAAGAAGATAACACAAGACAAACATTCTTGAATAATGAGCAACTCGTTACCAATGTACAAATTACATTTGGCACGACTCTTATTGAAGTAGGATCTCCGTTTGCTCAACTATTGCCTACAGACGCAATCAAGCAGGGTTCTGTTGCATATATTCAACCCGGAGTATACTTTTTAAGGGGATACTTTGTAGATGTTCCGTATCAGTATATTCTTCTTGATCAATACGGAACAACCCCGGCATATCGAATTGGATTAAATGTTAGAGAGTCTATTGTGACTCCGGAAGATGATCCCAGTCTGAACGATAATGCAGCAGGAACATCAAACTATGCTGCGCCAGGTGCTCATAGATTTAAGATTACTGCAGATCTCGGTAAAAAGACTATTGATGATGATGCAGATAAAGATTTCTTAGAACTTCTCCGTATTGAGAGTGGAGAAGTTAAGAAGATTGTAGATCAAAGTGCATATAATGAGATTGAAAGATCCCTCGCTACTAGAACTTATGAGGAGTCTGGAGATTATGCTGTAGAAGCATTTGATATCACGGTGAGAGAATCTTTAGAAGAAAATGATAACGATGGTGTATATGAAGCAGGAGAAACTACTGCTCAAGGGAACGCGGCTGCAGAAAATTTATATGCAGTAGAATTTGGTCCTGGAACTGCATATGTAAAAGGATATAGAATTGCTACATTAAGCAATACATATGTTGATTTGGAGAAACCGAGAGACACTAATTCTCTTCAAAATACTAATATTCCTTTTACTGCTGGAAACTACATTAATGTAACAAACATTTATGGATTCCCAAATATTTCTGGAGAAACTCTTACTAATGCATATCAAGTAGTTGAACTGAGAGATGCGAAAACTACAACTCCTGGAACTGCTGCGGGAAATGTTATTGGATATGCCCGAGCATTTGCATTTCAAAAAGACAGCGATCCTGATGGAGTATTTGGAAATGCTGATGATATTTACAAGTTGCATCTCTTTGATGTGCAGATGTTTACTGCACTTAAACTTGATGCCTCAAAGTCTATTGCAAAAGGATCGGTATTAATTGGCAAGAATTCTGGCGCTAAGGCATATATCACTCAGGCATATTCTAATGCCGATGAAATGTTTGTTTATGAGGTTGAGGGAGAATTCGATAAAGGGGAGCAATTAGTTCTTAATGGACTTGATTTTGCAGTTCTTGATGAGTTCCACTCTTACAGTTTTGGTAATGCTAGATCCTGTGCATGTAAGGATGAATCTACTAGCAACACTGAATTCACATCAGATGTAATTTTAGAAGACACCTTGATTCTTCAAGGTAGTTCCTTTACTTATGATGCAACTGGAGGAAGTGAGACTATCACCGGAATCCAATCCAATTTCAAACTTGATTTGCGTCCCGGAGATAGAATTTTCTTTGACGAGACAAAATTTGTCGATGTTTTATCAGTGCCTCCGGGTTCTTTAGACACTCAAAACACCGATGACATCTTTAATTACATTGCACAAACAGTAAAGGTTACTCCTGGATCTGCCGCCCCTACTGCAGGATCTTATACTAATCTTTTAAGATATAGAACTGGAATGCAAGGAGTTGACAATCAAAGTCTCCTTAGCGAGATGCCTAAGAAATATGTCAAGAATGTTAGTGATGAATCTGTTGTTGTTCGTAGAACATACGATAGTCAATCGGTTGTTTCTAGTACAGTTTCTGTATCTCTTGCTGAAGGTGAGCAATTCCAAAGCATTAGTGATGCAAACTACACTGTAGTAGCTCTTGCTAGCACGAATGGTAGTTATCCGGTAGGATCTGAAATTCCTTTATTGACTGGTAGCAGCAATTCAGGAAGTCTTGGATATGCGACTTTTGGAAGTGCTGAGAGAACAACCATTCAAATTGAGAATTTAACAAATATCACATCAGTTAAGATTACAGCAACTATTTCTAAAAATACTGCTACTAGAAAAACAAAATCATCTAATGAGATGTTTGTTCTTAATGTGAACAAAACTGTTGAAGATTTGGTAACGCCAAAATTTAACTTGGCATATTCCAGCATTTATGGAACTAGAATTGAAGATACTGATATTTCTCTCGGTATTAAAGATGCATATCGTTTACATGCTGTTTATGAGTCTTATGACGGAAATGATCCCGTAATCCCCTCGATTACACTTGTAGAACCTACATTCTTTGCTACTGGTACAATTGTTAAAGGTAGAACTTCTGGCGCTGAAGCAAAAGTTGTAGATTTTAACAGCGGTTCATTAAAACTTACGATTGTTTATCTTGAAGACACATTGTTCCAAATTGGAGAAACTGTAGAAGGATTTGATTCTGCTGGGGAAGCGATTTCGGCAATTATTAATGATGCTGATGGATCGGTTGTTGAAGGATCTAGAGTAGTTACCGATAACTATTATCTTGAGGTCAATCAGACAGACTTCATGTATAACATTTCTAAGATTGTTCGTAAAAAAGATGTTAGTTCTCCAATTAGAAAAATCAAAGTAGTATTTGATTATTACACTCATAATGCCAATGGTGATTACTTCGGTGGACAATCTTATTTGAATACTGCATATAAAGACATCCCCTTCTATGATGCTTTCTATCTAACTGATTTTATTGATTATAGACCTGCTGTTGCTAACAAATTTACTGGTGCTGGAACAGTGAATTCTCCCGCATCGGTTATTCTCGATAGTTTAGATTTTAACTCCCGTAAGTTTAATTTGGCAGCAGATGCTGAAGCAAATGGTCTCGCTACAGTATTTGATATTCCTCAGGTAGGAGAAAACTTTAAGTGCGACTTTGAATGGTATCTTCCTAGAGTTGATAAGGTATTCCTTACTCCAGATGGCGATTTCCAAATCATTAAAGGCAAATCTTCAGAACTTCCTGAAGAACCCGATGATCTTTCTGAGGGCATGTTAGTTGCGGTTCTCAGTCATAGACCTTATGGTTTTGATCCGGATGAAGATGTTGCTATTAGAAAGTCTGACAATAAGAGATATACGATGAAAGACATCGGATCTCTTGAGCGTCGTCTTGATCAGGTAGAATATTATACCTCTCTTAATATGTTGGAGAGCGATACTTTAAATACTAAAATCACCGATGCAAACGGTAAGGATCGTCTTAAGAATGGATTTATCGTTGATGACTTTACCGATCACGGCAAATCTGAAGTATCTAACGAAGACTTCAACGCTGCCTTAGATTTTGAAGAGGGTAAGTGTCGTGCGTCTCATTATACTGCCAATGTATCATTGGAGGTTAATGATACTCTTTCCACCAACATTCAAAAGAGCAATGGTGGTGGTGATGCATCTGATATCATTACTCTACCATTCACTGAAATTGCAATTGCATCTCAACCATATGCATCCAGAGTAGAAAACATTAACCCATTTAATGTTTTTGCATACATTGGCAGAATTGACTTAGTTCCTTCTTCTGATGATTGGGTTGATACTGAAAGACTTCCAACTAGAGTTACTCAAATTGAAGGTAACTTCAGTGCAGTTGCTTCCGAAATGAATGTCGATCAAAACGGATTCCTTCCTATTCAGTGGAATGCATGGAGAACAAACTGGACTTCTAGAAGAGTAATCAGTTCCCGAGTCGTTCGTAACAGAGGTTGGTTGCGTCAGGATATTGGTAGATCTCCTAGACCTAATGTTTGGAGAGGTCGGGGTATGCGTCGTGTTAACCGTGTGAGGCGGATTGAAGTAAGAAGACGCCAAACCAGAACCGGTATCAGAACAAGAGTTGTTCCCAGAATTGAGCGTAGAAGTCAAGGGGATCGTATTGTTTCTTCTTCTGTTGTTTCATGGATTAGGTCCAGAAACATTAGAATCACTGCACAAAGACTCAAACCCAGGACAACATTCTATACTTATTTTGATAAGAGAAATATTAACGCCTACATTACTCCTAAGATTCTTGAACTAATTAAGGATCCTACAGTCGATAGTAGAACCAATGCAACTCCTTTCCAAAATGGAGAGGTTGTTAGAGGCTTGTCTTCTGGTGCAAGAATGCAGATTACTAGACCAAATGGTTGGTATGAATTCAATCCTTATGATGATACTGAACTGCCAGAATCGTATTCTGCAACTACCAATTTTATTAACTTGAATGTCTATAATTCTGCTTTACAGACCAGAGGAAGATTTTTCGGCAACTTCCAAGTTGGTGAAGTTATTGTAGGATCCTCTGGTGCCAGAGCAGTAGTTCGACGCAGAAGAATCATTACAGATAGGTTTGGTAAATTTAGAGGAACATTCTTCATTCCCCCTCCGAGTAGAAGAAATCCTCGCTGGAAAACAGGATCCAGAACTCTCAGAATGACTTCTGAAAAGGGTGATGGCAGGATTCCAGGAGCAGTCGCATCTTCTGCTGAAGTTACATATGAAGCAAGAGGAACTCTTAATAGAGTTCGTGAAAATGTCCTTGCTATTCGTAATGCAAGAGTTGTCAGAGATACTGTAACTCAGCGTCGTACTATCAGGTCTGTTAGAACTGAAATCCGTCAGATTGGTTGGTATGACCCTCTTGCACAATCCTTCATTTCGGATGAACAAGGTGGTGTATTCATTACTTCAGTAGATATCTACTTTAGAACAAAGGACCCCACTATTCCAGTTTCTATGCAAATTAGAACCATGGAAAATGGTTATCCAACTACCAATATTCTTCCGTTCTCTGATGTTACCTTAGAACCTGATCAAATTCAGTTGTCGGAAACTGGTGCAATTGCAACCAAATTTACATTCCAAGCACCGGTTTATATTAGTCAGTCTGTGGAACATTGCTTTGTTCTTCTTTCCGACTCCAATTCCTATCAGGTTTGGATCTCCAGAATGGGCGAGATTGATATTACTGGCGACAGAACAATCTCAGAGCAACCTTATGCAGGTGTTCTGTTTAAGTCACAGAACGCATCTACATGGACTGCTGACCAGTATGAAGATCTTAAGTTTGTCATTTATCGTGCAGAGTTCGATCGTTCAGGAACAAGTAGATTGGTTCTTAACAATACAGATCTTGAACTTGGTAATAAAGGCATCCTTCAACTCAGAAAAGATCCTATCCAAACATTCTCTCCTGAATTGAATATTACTTTAAATACTAACAATCCTCTTTCAGTTGGATCTAGAATTTATCAAAAGACTACTCTTGCTGAAGCTACTGTTACTGCTGTAGACACTGCTCCAGTTGCAGGAACTTTGATCACGGTCGGAGATATTAGCGGAACTTTTGCCCAAGGTTCTGGAACTGGTGGTAATATTGTTAACCGAATTGTTTCTTCAAACACTTTGGCGACAATTGTATTGTCCGGTGCTCCTACAACAGACTATCAGGTAGGAGAAACTATTACTGGTAATTCTTCAAATGCTCCTACAGCAGAAGTTGTTACTTGGACAACTGGAACAAATACATTGACTGTTAGATATGTTTCTGACGAGTTTGCTGCAGGAACAGAGTTGATCACTGGAGGAGTCAGTGGTGCTGAAGGAACAGTTAATACTATTACATACAGTGGTGACACTGTAGTAGGCGGAGTTCCTGTCGATACTTTCCCCGATCAGGCACCAACATATGCCTCTACACAGAGACATATCAAAGTTCTCCACTCCAACCATTACATGCATGATGGTAAGAACAATGTAACTATTGAAGGAGTTACATCGGAAGTTTCTCCAACATATTTGACATCTTCTATTTCAAATAGTCAATTGACACTTCCTGTTAATGATGCTAGTGCTTTCCATACCACCATCAATGGTTCAGCGGTAAGTCCTACAAATCCTGGATACGCAAGAATTTATAATGCTACTGAAGACCTTGAAGATAGTGCCGAAATCATTAAGTATTCTGCTATCTCTAATGATGGCAAAGAGATTACTGTTCTTGAAAGAGGTGTCGATAGTACAGCAATTGCACATACTGATGAGACTGTAGTTGAATGTTACAACTTGGATGGCATTCCTCTCGTTGAAATTAACAAAGATCATACGGCAGTAGCTACTCCTACATTTGACTCCTATGAAATTTCTACTACATCTATTGCCAGACAGGGAATTATTTCTGGTGGAAGCAATGTGACCGCAACTCAAAATATTCAGTTTGAAATTCTTGCTCCCCAAATTGAAAAAATGCTTCTTCCCCAAACAGATATTGAAGCATCTTTCAATGGGATTACAGGAACCTCTATTAATAATGGAACTAGTTTGCCTCAGGAATCGTTCTCTAATGATGGGGTATTTAGAGACATTACATTGAGTGAGGATAACTACTTCGATGTTCCATACTTGATTGCATCTAATATTAATGAGTCATCTGAACTTAGCGGTGCTAAATCATTCAGAATGGACTTGATTCTTAAGAGTGAGCAAAACAATCTGTCTCCAGTGATTGATACGGACAGACTGTCTGTTACATGCATTAGTAATAGGATTAATAACCCAACTAATGTTAATAGTGCTCTATTGCCGAAGGGAGACGAGCATTCTGCTGCATACATTACTAGAGTTGCTAACTTAGCAAATCCATCAGGATCTATTAAGGTTATGTTTACGGGATATCGTCCACCAGGGTCTGAAATTAAAGTCCTATATAGAGTACGACCTGTAGGAACTTCAGACTCGATTGAAGAATTGGGTTATCAGTTCTTCCCAACCGAAGGATCTGTTGTTCCCGCACCTACAGAAACTGAGTTATATCAAGATTTTGAATATGAAGTTTCTGGATTAGATTTTGATCAGTATCAAATTAAGGTCTTGTTTGTATCTCCTAATCAGGCATATTCCCCGATTATTTCTGATATTCGCTGTATTGCTCTTGCTGTATAATGGATCAAGTCCCAGTCAAAAATCATGAAAATTGGTTTAGGGATCCGACTTCTGGATCCCTGTCCTGTTCGGATACTTCCGAATATGATAAGTACATGAAATCGTATAGAGCAGAACAGAGAAAGGAAAAGGAAATGCAGACTTTACAAAATGAGGTTTCTGAGTTAAAATCAGAACTGGGTGATATCAAATCCCTTTTACTAACGTTAGTTCAAAAAGATAGTTAATTATGGAAAAAGTTTCCCAAGAAGAAATGTTGTCCCAGTTTAAAGAGCGACTTACGGGACTGGTTACTGAGAATCAAAAACTTAGTGCGAAGATTAAAGAAAATGAAGTTACTGCATTGAAACTTCAAGGTGCTATTGAAGCATTGGAATATTATACTGCTACGGAGGAAACTGCTTCACATCCTCCAGATGAAGCAGAAATTGAAGAGTAATTTAGGGGGACAATAGTCCCCTTTTTTATTACGCATAAATAACTCAGAAGCGTATAACAGTGTTGTCGTAAAAAATGGCAAATAGAATTCAATTAAGGCGAGGGAACGCTCAGGAATGGGCGAATGTCAACCCCACACTAGCACAAGGTGAACTTGGAATCGAACTCGATACGGGTCGATTTAAGTTTGGAGATGGTGTTTCTGCATGGAATACGCTTAAATATGAGCGTCCTGTAGAATCGGTTTCTAATACTCCATCTACTCTTGTTCAAAGAGATAGTGATGGAAACTTTGCTGCAGGTACAGTTACTGCAACACTGATTGGTAATGCTTCTACTGCATCGAGACTTGCATCTCCTCGCCAAATTCAATTGGATGGAGATGTTCAGGGTTCTGCTATTTTTGATGGATCTCAAAACTTAGTTATCAGCACTCTTACTGCATTAGTATCGACACTTCCTCACTATGATGGTACTAGCACTTCTTCTGGCACATATACAAAGGTAACAGTTGACGCAAAGGGTCTTGTTACAAACGCTTCTAACCCAACATCTCTCTCTGATTATGGTCTGGATGGAACTGTAGAGGGTCAATCAGCACAACCATACGATTCAGATCTCGCTTCTTTTTCAGGATTAACTACTACAGGTATTGTTACTAGAGTAAGTGGTGGTAATATTCAAACAAGAACTATTGTCGGTACTGCTACAAGAATTAATGTTACCAATGGTAATGCGGTTGCAGCAAACCCAGTTATTGATCTGATCACAACTGCCGTTCAAGCAGGTGATTACAATACAGAATCTTTAACATCCGTATCTGCTGTTGGTGGTAACAATGAACCTTTTGGCACAGAAACTGTAAACGCTACGAAATTTACGGTTGATGATTATGGTAGATTAACAAGCGCAACAAATGTACCTATTGCTACTGCTACTGAGGGTAGTAAGTACGCTAGCTATAATGCAGGTACTACATATGCTCGCTATGACATCATTGCTAATGCATCGAAAGTTTACCAAGCAATTGCACCAATTAGTGCTGGTGCTGGTGCTCCTACTCATTCCAGTGGTGATACTGGATCATGGCGTTACCTCGCGGCTGAAGCAACGGAACAGAAGGGACTGGCTTCATTTGCACAGGAAGATTTCGATGTTGACAGCAACGGGCATGTCACAATCGCCGCACTAGGTGTAGATAACACACAATTACAAAACAATCGTATTGGTTTCGCTGACGGTAATACCGTAGAGAATTTTGAACTTGATCAAGAACTTACTGCAACCTCTGGATACAGAGGATTCAATTATCTTAACTATATTAAAGTTAATGATACGAGCGGCAATCTTCTGTTTGGCGCTAATAATACAGGGGACAGTGGCGCTGGTGAGATTGATGTCAATGTCCGTTCCTATTTTTCTGATCCTGATATTACTCTTGATGGAGCAACTGCTCAGACACTGGATAAGACTGGGGATGGTAACCTTACCTTCCAGTTAACTCAAGATTCTTCATCTGCTAGAAACCTTA
>Ga0213860_10000067_pt1 | contig 40510 bp, 25 predicted proteins | sample PICome_3_FD_160118 | JGI IMG/M metagenome (GOLD analysis project Ga0213860, IMG submission 160118) | Coastal seawater microbial communities near Pivers Island, North Carolina, United States - PICO550 | ecosystem: Environmental > Aquatic > Marine > Coastal | place: USA: North Carolina...
TATACAGTCGATTTCACTGGTATTGCCGCAACACCTTATGTAGGCAACTATACTGGTATAACGACTAACCCATACACCGGTAATTATACTGGCGTAACGACTAATCCATACACTGGGACTTATACGGGCGTCACTACTAATCCCTATACTGGAAACTATACCGGCGTTACAACTAATCCATATGTTGGAAACTTCACTGGTATTTCCACCACAACATATGCTGGAGATTATACCGGCGTTACGACTAATCCATATACGGGTGATTTCACTGGTATTAGTGCGACACCTTATACGGGTGATTTCACCGGTATTAATGCAATACCTTATACCGGAAACTTCACTGGAATTAGTACCACACCTTATACCGGTGATTTTACTGGCATTCAGTCTATACCATACATCGGAACTTATACTGGTATTACAACCAATCCCTATACTGGAAACTATACCGGTATCACTACCAACCCGTATGTAGGTAACTACACCGGCGTAACAACTAATCCATATACCGGTCAATACACTGGTATCACCACTAATCCATATGTAGGTAATTATACTGGCGTAACGACTCAACCATATACTGGCAATTTCACTGGTATTAGTGGGTTTGATTATACCGGTAATTATACTGGTGTAACAACTAACCCATACACCGGTAACTTCACCGGCATTAGTACGGCACCATATACAGGCAACTATACTGGTATAACGACTAACCCATACACCGGTAACTTCACCGGCATTAGTACGGCACCATATACCGGAAACTTTACCGGCATTGACGCAACACCTTATACTGGTTCATTTGAAAGGTTAGACACGGTTGAGTATACTGGAGATTATGCAACTTCTCGTGATAATTTGTACGCTGCAACTTTTGAGGGTAAGAATACAGTAACCTTTACTCCATTAGGTGAAGCGTCTGTGTATCGTCAACACGGTCTTTCTAGTTGGATTGCAATGACTGGTGATAGCCCAATTCAATATTCTGCACCTTATCAGAGCACCAACATTTTTAAGGTCGATGCAACTACGAAAAATGTGAGTACTCAACTCACAACATCGGCTACTGATCCAGAACGCGGCACTTTCACAACGGGTGGTGCAGGAACAGAATATTATGCAGACAAACCGATTCACCTTCATGTGAATGCGGGTGATATGACTTTGGTTCCTTGGTCAATGCGTGGCCAACTCTTTGCACATTATATCACTCGAAATGCTCCATCGGTTATTCGATTCTATGCTCGTGAATCAGGTACCGTAACTGTTTATCGAGGTGGTGCAGGTATTGGTGGAACACCTCTCACAACCGTATCATTGACCGCTGGTCAAATCGCTACTTATTCACATGGGACTTTGTCAACATGGTACTGGTATGAATCCGATGTTGATATGGTTGCGACAGCAGAAGGTGCTAATGGTTCTGACGCGGTTAAGATGGCGCCGATGGAAGATCGAATGTATCGCCATCGTGTTGGTAATAATATTAATGAAGATGGTAATACGACCAATGTGGTGTCTACTGCATCTACTCTTCGTTCGACCGATGGTAAACGAGTCATGTCGGTTGCTATTGGTGATGGTGCGGGTGGTGACAGTGAAGTGCCTCTAGGTAATAGTCGATTATCAAACACATATTCGTGGGGTAACACTCTTAGTGACTTCACTCTTGTTGCGCCTAATGGGCCAACAAATGTGACCTTATGGAGTTGGAACGGAACTGCATGGAAAGAACGCGCGATCTACAGAATGAATGGAACACAAAACTCTCCTGCTACTGTTTTCCGTTCGGGTAATGTTGGATTCTTTACTGAAGCACCGATTGCAGATGATTCGGGTTCATCCGCAAACTTCAATACTAATACCCATTGGAAGTGGGAAGGTGATGTACCATTCTATCTAAGAATTAATGACACCGGCGATGATGAAGAAAGTATGCTGGGTTGGATGAACAACACTTATGGAAGTGAACAAACCCAATACTTTTCTGGTGTTTCGACCTATACTGGCAACTTTACTGGCATTAGTACCACACCATACACAGGTGACTTCACTGGTATAACGACTAACCCATACACTGGTAATTTCACCGGCATTAGTACGGCACCATACACCGGTAATTTCACCGGCATTAGTACGGCACCATATACCGGAAACTTCACTGGCATTAGTACGGCACCTTATACCGGAAACTTCACTGGCATTAGTACCACACCTTATACTAGATCGTTTTTGACGAATACATACATAGGCGACCCAGCATTTAATCAAAACTATTCTGAAACCTTTGTAGGTGGTGGCGGCGTTTCTTCTTTCGCCGGAAATTACAATGTTTCAGGAACATTCCCTGGCCCTGAACCGATTACATTCTTCTTTGATTATACTGGAGATTATACGGGCCCAGCTGCGTCACCTTACGATGGCACATTCTTCATAAAAGAATATATCGGTTCTGCTGATTTTATAGGCAACTTTGATTCAGGGTCGACAGCTGTTTACACCGGCCCTACAGTCACTTCAAGTTTTCAATACCAAGCAGCCGTTACTTACTGGCAGGAAATTCAAATGGACGCTGCTCTATGGCAAATTACTGTTCAATGGCAAGGCGTGCAGGTTTACAGTAACGAGGTCTCTGGGACATTTCCGCCCAATACGGTCGTTGGTTCTGACGGCAATACTTATCGTCAAGGTACGAATGTTATTGGTGGTAATTATTTTGTTCGACAGGAAGCAGTAAACTTTGTTGGTGGCGGTTCTGGCCCAGTCTATGATGGTAACTACGATAACACTCCATCGTTCACTGGTTCTCAATTAACTAATTATGACAACGGGGTCTATACCGGAAACTACACTGGCGTCACTACCAATCCATATACGGGCAATTACACTGGTGTAACAACCAATCCATATGTAGGTAACTACACTGGCGTCACTACCAATCCATATACGGGCAATTACACTGGTGTAACAACCAACCCATATACAGGAGATTTTACAGGTATTTCCACCAATCCATATGTAGGAGATTTTACTGGGGTCACAAGTAGTAACTTTGTTGACGGCCCTTTTGTAGGAACACAATTAGAAAACTTTGTGAAAACATATACCGGTGTTATAACTGAACCCTACACTGGTAATTATACGGGTGTCACTACCAACCCGTATGTAGGTAACTACACCGGTATAACAACTAATCCGTACACCGGAAACTTCACTGGTATCTCAACTAATCCTTATACTGGCAACTACACTGGTGTGACAACCAATCCATACACCGGAAACTTTACAGGTGTTAGTGCAAGTACTTACGGCGGCGAATATACCGGAGTAACAACTCAACCGTACACTGGTGACTTCACTGGCATTAGTGCCACACCATACACTGGTGACTTCACTGGCATTAGTGCCACACCATACACTGGTGACTTCACTGGTATTAGTACGGCACCATATACGGGTAACTTTACTGGGATCAGTACAACACCTTATACCGGTGATTTTACTGGATTGAGTGGTGTTCCATATACCGGTCAATACACTGGTATCACCACTAATCCATATACGGGCAATTACACTGGTGTAACAACCAACCCATATGTAGGTAACTACACCGGTGTAACAACTAATCCATATACCGGTAACTATACTGGTATTACAACTAATCCATATGTTGGAAACTTTACAGGGATTAACAATATTGACTACACTGGTAACTATACTGGTGTTACAACTCAACCATATACTGGCAACTTCACTGGGATTAGTGCCACACCTTATACCGGTGATTTTACTGGATTGAGTGGTCTCCCTTACACCGGTGATTTTACTGGCATTAGTACGGCACCATATACGGGTAACTTCACTGGTATTAGTGCGGCACCATATACCGGAAACTACACTGGTGTGACAACCAATCCGTACACCGGTAACTATACCGGCATCACCACTAATCCGTATGCGGGCAATTACACTGGTGTAACAACCAATCCATATGTAGGTGATTATACTGGAGTCACGACAGACCCATATACCGGAAATTATACTGGCGTAACGACCCAACCATACACAGGCAACTTCACCGGTATCAGCACCAATCCGTATACCGGTGATTTTACGGGTATACGACCAGTTGATTACACCGGAAACTTCACCGGCATTAATACAATACCGTACACCGGTAACTTCACTGGAATTAGTACGGCACCGTACACTGGCAACTTCACTGGTATTAGTGCCACACCATACACTGGTGACTTCACTGGCATTAGTGCGACATCTTATGAAGGTGATTATGCCGCAGTTGATTTAGAAGAGTTTTCGGTCGCTTATACTCGAAACGAAGGTGGTGACCAATTCATTGTTGCAGGTGACAGTTATCTTGTCCCATCTGCTGATGCTATACCAGAAAGAAATCATGGTAGATCTTCATGGATAGTCATGGTGAGTGGCACTCAATTATATTCTGCCATCTATACCGGAACAGAGATTTTCCGTGATCGAAATGGAACTGTAACAACCATTGTATCTGCAACTTCAGGGCCACAAAATGGTACTTTCGCTGTGACTCAAGGTGACATCATCTATTCGAATGGATTGCCGATCCATCTCATGGACGATGCGGTTCAACAAGCAATTGTACCCCTATCGTTAACGGGTCGAATATTCGGTACTGCGGTCAGTCGTGGTACCACAACTCTATACTTTTGGTCACGAGATGCAGGTACAGTAACCTTCTATGAAGATGCAGGTACAAATGCTGGAGGCACTGGTATCAATGGAACACCTACAGACACTATCTCGCTTCCTGGCGGTTCGGTTGTTTCTTATGCTGTTGGCACACCAAACTATGTGGCGGGTGTGTCATATCACTTCTGGACATCGGATGTAGACATTGTTTCCACATCAACCAGTTCGAATGACCGTTTCATCGTACCACCCATGGCAGACGCAGGGGAGTCGCTCTACAAAAGAAGAAATGCATTCAGGCGAGCAGCGGATGGTGGAGATGTAAGTAATACTGGCAACTATCGTCAAACAGATGTTAACGATCCTCACTTTGCAATTGAAATTGGAGATGGTGCGGGTGGTGATGCTACGCACGGTTTACCAGCTCGATATCTTTCGAATCATTACTCATGGGGTAGCACACTGAGTGACTTTGCACTTGTAATACCAAACTCTGGTTATGTGCGAATCGAAAGTTGGAATGGTTCTGCATGGGTAGAACATGAACAGTTCTTTGGTTCAGGTACCGATTCGAACCCAACTTATTTCTTCCGTGACGGTAATGCTGGATTTGGTGTTGCAGGAACAAATATCTCAGGTGGTTCAACTGTCGCAAACTTTAACGCCAACACTCTCTGGCGATGGAGAGGTTCTCAACCATTTTATCTCGTAATCAATGACGCACCGGATGACGAAGAATCGTTGTTGGGTTGGATGGCCGATCTTGAAGATACAGTGTACATCGGCAATGAGTATGTCGGTGAATATACTCGTATTATTCAAACTCCATATACTGGTGATTTTACTGGAATTAGTGCGACACCTTACACCGGTAATTATACTGGTGTTACAACTCAACCATATACCGGAAATTATACTGGTGTGACTGAGAACACATATGGTGGCGAATATACTGGTGTCACCCAAGTCCCTTATACCGGTCAATATACTGGTGTTACAACTCAACCATATACCGGAAACTTTACTGGTATTAATGCAATAACTTATGGCGGTGAATATACTGGAGTAACTTCAGATAACTATGAAGGACAATATACCGGTGTCACACAACAAAACTATGAAGGACAATATACTGGTGTTACCACCAACCCATATGCAGGTCAATATACCGGTGTTACTCAGAACACATACGCAGGTCAATATACTGGAATTACATCAGCACCTTACACCGGTGATTATACTCGTATCACTACAACTGTTTACGGTGGCGAATACACTGGCATCACTACCAATCCATATACCGGTAACTACACTGGTGTTACAGATGCACTTTATGTCGGTCAATACACCGGCGTAACGACTCAACCATATGCAGGTCAATATACTGGTGTTACACAACAAGATTACACCGGAGATTATACTGGAGTTACTGTAGCCCCTTATGCCGGTGATTATACTCGTATTACTACAACTGTTTACGGTGGTGAATACACTGGAGTCACGACAGACCCATATACCGGAAATTATACCGGCATCACCACTAATCCATATACGGGCAATTACACTGGTGTAACAACTAACCCATATGCAGGTCAATATACTGGTGTTACACAACAAGATTACACCGGAGATTATACCGGTGTTACTACTGATCCTTACACCGGTGATTATACTCGTATTACTACAACTGTTTACGGTGGCGAATACACTGGAGTCACAGAAACACCTTACACCGGTAACTACACTGGTGTTACAGATGAACTTTATGTCGGTCAATATACTGGTGTTACCACCAACCCATATGGTGGTGATTACACTGGCATTACTCAACAGGATTACACCGGAGATTATACCGGTGTTACTACTGACCCATATACTGGTGATTATACTCGTATTACTACAACTGTTTATGGTGGCGAATACACTGGCGTCACAGAAACACCTTACACCGGTAACTATACCGGCATCACCACTAATCCGTATGCGGGTCAATACACTGGAATCACAACTAACCCTTACGGTGGTGATTATACTGGCATCACCCAGCAAGATTATACTGGACAATACACTGGCGTCACTCAAGACACGTATGCGGGTCAATACACTGGCGTCACAGAAACACCTTACACCGGAGACTATACTCGCATTGTTCAGGTTGATTACACCGGAGACTATACTCGCATTGTTCAGGTTGATTACACCGGAGACTATACTCGTGCACAAGAAGAAAACTATACAGGTGACTTCACAGGAATCAATCCAATTAATTACTCTGGTGGTTACACAGGTGTTGATGTAGAAACATATACCGGCGATTATACAGGTATCATTGAAGAATCATATACCGGTGACTATAGTCGTATCACTCAGTTCGATTATGCTGGACAATATACTGGTGTCACTCAGCAAGATTATACCGGTCAATATACTGGCATCACCCAGCAAGATTATACTGGACAATATACCGGTGTGACAACGGATGGGTATGGAGGTAACTATACTGGTGTTACACAACAAGATTACACCGGAGATTATACCGGTGTTACTACTGACCCATATACTGGTGATTATACAGGCATTACAACGGATGAGTATGTTGGTGAATATACGGTTGTTATTTCAGAAGATTACACAGGAAACTACGAACAAGATTATTCTGCTGACTATGTCGGACAGTATACTCGAATCGATCCCGAAAACTATGACGGGGATTACACACGCATTATTCAAACACCATACACTGGTGACTTCACAGGTGTTCAAGAAATAACTTATTCTGGTGCTTATAGTGGTGATGACTTTGAACCTTATACCGGCCAGTACACGGGTGTTACACAACAAGATTACACCGGTGATTACACTCGTGCACAAGAAGAAAACTATACAGGTGATTATAGTCGTATAACCGAATTTGATTATACAGGTGATTATACTTCCGTCGATATAGAATTATATGAAGGCGATTATACTCGTGTGACTTCAGATGGATATGAAGGTGATTATACGCGAGTTACTACTCAAGACTATACTGGCGAATATACTGGTGTCACTAGTCAGGATTATACAGGTGACTATACTCGAATCATTGATACAACATATGAGGGCGAATACACTCGCGTAACAGTCACGGATTATACTGGTGAATATACTGGTGTTATCGAAGAACCATATACGGGTGATTATACTGGTACGCCAGGCGAAGATTATACCGGTGAATATACTGGTATTATTCAAATAGATTACTCCGGTGATTATACGGGAGTTCTTGAAGAACCATATACGGGTGATTATACTCGAATTACGGAACTTGATTACACCGGAGATTTCACAGGTGTTATCGAAGAACCATATACGGGCGATTATTCAGGTGCAGTTGTAGAACCTTACGCTGGCGACTATACTCGTGTTGAGAATTATTTGATTTTCACCGGCGATTATGGTAGAATAGATGAAGAACCATACACTGGAGATTACACTGGTATTATTGTCGAAACTTATTCAACTGAGTATTCGACAGCATTTACCAAGAATTATGAAGACATATATACCGGCGATTATGAAGGTGAATATTCAGCTGACTTCACTTCTGTATATGGTGAATCATATACTGGTGATTATACAAGATTATTTACTAAGAATTATGAAGGTGATTTCGAAGCAACCTATACCGGCGATTATAGTGGCGAATACAGTGGCAATTATACCGGTGAATATGTTTCTGACTATACTTCAAACTTTACCTTAGATTTCACTGGAAACTATGAGGGAAATTATTCACCAGATTTCACTATAAACTATGATGGTCAGTATGTCCCAACATTTACCGGTGACGATTTCATTCGGAGTTTTGAGTCCAACTATATTCCGGCCGGATATACCGGTGAATTCACCGGAACCTTTATTCCATACTCCGGTCAATTTGAAGCGATTGATGAAGAGATATATACAGGGGAAGGTTTTGGTTCTACATATGAAGGTAACTATACGGGTCTTTCTTTCGAACGAACTTTAGAGATTGCATATATCGAAGAAGTTTATTCAAACAGTTTTGTAAGAAACTATGACGCAACTGGGGTTGAAGAAGTCTATACTGGAACTTTCGAAGGTTTACAAATTTATGGTGCGGGGACAACACTCCTTGATCAACCAGCAGTAATTGAAACATACACATTATACTTGAGGGTGGCATAATGCAATACGAAATTTTAGATAATGCATATTGGGAAGATGGCATTGACGACAAATCTGTCGTTAAATGTATTCGAATGCATAATGAGGGAAATCAACGGAGAAAAGAGGTTTGCGTTTTCTCCAAATTTTTGCCAGACCGTTCACTCTGTCCCCGATACAAAGAAGTGGTAAGTGTTGTCGGAACTGAAAGGATTGACGCAAACACAGTTGAACGAAGACAAAGAAAATCTTCTGAGGCAAAACATAATGAGGTCAAACAACAACAACAGCAGAAGACTCAAGAGCTAGAACACCTATTTCATATGAAATTAAAGGCTTTTCAGATTCCAGAAATCCGTGATAGTGAACGCAAAACCTTACGCACAAAGTTAAGACGATCCGAAAGTGAGGTTGAGATGAATGCGTATGCAACTCTTATTATTGGTCTTGAAACGGGTATTTTAAATGAGCGAACCGACTAAGGGTTACTTGATTGTAGCCAGCAGGAAAAAGTTTTTTTATCTCTCTGCACTTAATCTTATAGAATCAATTCTCGATTTTTACCCCGATGCGAAGTGTTGTTTAGTCACCGAAGAACACTTCATCGATGATCGGGGTAGAAAATTATGTGATCAGATCTTGCTCTGTGATGATCATAAACGCGCGAAAATTACTGGAATGGCAAAGTCCCCCTATGACTTGACCTTCTACATCGATGCAGACACAGAATGTGAACACGAAGACATTGAAAAAGTGTTTGACTTATTCAATGGGCATGATATACTGTTCACGGGTCTCCCCGTAGAAAGACATTATTGTTATGCAGAAGTTTACTTTGAGGGTGCAAGAAAACCAGACGGAGAACCTGCTGGTTTTGAACTATGTGGTGGTGTGTGTTTATATGATATGCGAGTTCCTCTGGTTCGAGAGTTTTTAGATGCATGGTACGAACTGACCGTTGAACAATATGCAGGTCGATGGTGGCCGAAAGATGAGAATGGCAATGAAGACCTAAAGAACTATCCAGAATCATTCAAGCGTTGGGATCAGTTTTCTCTTTGGTGGTTGACGAAGAAAGATGAAAGGTTCAAGGATTTAAATGTAGGAATCATGGAAGATGACGCACGGTGGAATTTTTATTCCAAGTACAAAGAATATTTGAATCACAACAAAGAACCGATTGTGATACGACACTATTCTTCAGCTGATGCGAAGCACGGACAATACTGATATGATGAAAGACATTCCGTTAAATGACTTTGCGATAGACATCCTAAATGACTCATTGTGGATTTTAAAGGATGAGGTGTATAAGCGCGTCGAGTTAAGTTGTGAGAAACGGTATAATGAAAAGGATGCGGACTACTTCACTAGTTATGAATATTTTGAAAAGATTCGTGCGATGCACAATCAACATGATGGGTTTCCGGAGGTTTGTACCAACTATTCGTTTGGACACAACGGAATGCATTTTACAAAGGGAACTGCTCCCCTTGCGATGGATGAGGTTGGTCAGAAAGTAAACTCATTCCATCACAGAATTCAGACACAATTAAATTTAAAACGAAATGCACTGTTTAGCGTCTATCCACCCAAGTATGGTTACATTTCATGGCACAACAATGCGAATGCCTCCGCATACAACTTTGTGTTCACTTACAGTGAAACCGGAGATGGTTACTGGCGTCATTATGATACCAATCTTAAAGAGATGGTGACAATTCCAGATGTGAAAGGTTGGCAGTGTAAAGCAGGATACTTCGGTTCATATGTTGACGGTATCGATAAAGTATGTTATCATTCTGCAAGGAATACTGGCGATGGTCTCCGCATGACTATTGCATTCACTTTGGATCGAAGTGAAACATCTCATGGCATACAAGATTGGGTAATTGAAGATATTCGTGCCGAATAATATATAAATAGAACCATAACACTTTTATGGAACTATCTCATGGCACACTACGAAGATCTCAGTATCGATCAAGGCACCGATGTCGCAATTGACATCTACCTCGTAAATAAAGATAATTCAAAGAAAGACCTTACAGGATACACTGCCGCGGCGAAAATGGCAACCAGTTATGACGCAGATAGTGACGATAAGATATCGTTCACTGCGGCAGTTGCTGCTCCCGCGACAGACGGTATTCTTAATCTGTCTTTGACGAACGCACAGACTACTACACTCAACCCCAAGAAACGATATGTTTATGATGTAGAGATATCTCTCGATAGTGATGGAACTACTACCATCGAGAGAGTCTTGCAAGGCCTCATCACTGTTACACCATCGGTCACATAAGGACTGAACAGTGGCGAATTATCGCGTCGATAAGATAACGGTTGGGTCACCCGACTACAAAGTTATTGTAGGAGATTATACCAAGGTATTAAAGGTAGTCGTCGGTGTGCCGGCTTCCAATGTCTTGGTGTCCAACTCTGTCCTTCTCAACGATGTCGTTGGTATTACTACCGACAACATTCAAGAGGGAGATATTCTTGTCGCCGATGAAAACGGCATTCTCGTTAACCGAGCAAGTCAGGTCGATAAGATTGACGGCAAAGTATACGAAAGAGATGTTGAACGTGGTAAGATTTTAATTCGTCGTTCTCCCACGGATGGAACTCCAACCTCACTTAAATCTGGTGAACTTGCATATTCGTATCTACCAGATCCGTCATACGGTGGTGGAGGTAATGGTGGTGATCGACTTTACTTTGGTGTGGGGTCAGATGGTAGTTTAGATGCAGAACGCATCGACATCATCGGTGGTAAATATTTTACTGATCTTCTGGGACACACTCACGGAATCAATACACCCAACACCGCAGCAATTGTCGATTCTGCAAAGAGAATAAACGAGTGGTTTGTTAATGCCTTGCAAGCGGACTCTGCGTCAATTACAAATCTGTCCGTTAGTAGTATTAATGCCGCAGATCTAATTGCAAATCTATTAGATGCGATTTCGGAGGGTGAAGGTATTGACATTAGAGAATCAGACGGTAAACTTGTAATTGCGGCAGAATTTGCAACAGCAACAAACGCAGGTATTGTGTCTCTCGACTCTACTCAGTTCAATGTGAGTGGTACGGGACAGACAGAGATCACAACTTTGGACGGTGGAACATTCTAATAAATAAGAACTATGGTAGACTTTACTCTCTTAAATAAACGAACAGATGTACCAGGCCGTAGGCCAGGCATCTCTCAGATCGAACTGGGTGAGATTGCGATCAACACTCATGACGGTCGTATGTTTATTAAAAAGGATCAGGACGGCAACATCGAGGTTGTTCAGGTCGGTGATGATCGAGTCGACAATGTATTTTATGTGTCGAAGTCTGGTAAGCCAGGAAATCTTGGTACATCATTGCAGGATGCTTTCTCTACCCTTGATTCTGCAATATCGTTTGTTACAGCACAACAATCCTTCACCTTTGATGAAACCAAATGTCGTCGTGACTTTGGATTGATCTTTGATGGATTGTATCATGATATTGCTTTCGGAACAAACTACAATGCAGTAACATCGGGTTTATCCTATCAAAGAGCAAGTGCGAATGTGGTACGAGAACAACAGATAGTCGCCACTCGTTCGGGTTTCAATGAAGCAAAGGGTGCGGTCGCATCGGTACCAGAAGTCAAAGAAAGCACAGGCGTTGATGGTGCATTACAGAGAAACAATCGTCATTGGTCAGAAGTCGTTGATATTTTGGTCAACGGTGCAACATCCACCGAAACTGCGGCAGACACTCTCGTGTTCCCCGCACCGTTGGTTCTGCCATCCGGTGATGCAGACGATGCGGCAATCATACTACAGAATAACCGGTCATACCTCAAAGACGAAGTGGTTGCATATATCACTGCGAACTATCCTGCTCTGACATACGACGAAACCAAGTGTCGACGGGATGTGGGTTTCATTGTCGATGCATTGACATTCGACATACTCTACGGTGGTACACATGGTGTGCAGATTATCGCACAGTCTTATTTTGTGGATGGTGTGTCGCAGTTACCCGCAGGGCAACAGGCACAATCTGTCGCATCATACACACACCTTGGTGTCATCATCGATGAGTTGGTTCGTAACGCATTGACATCTAACCTTGCTGCTGGTGCGGATGAAACTGGTAACTCTGGTCAGTATGCCACATCCACCGAAGGTAATCAACTAAAAGACACACTGATTCCTATCTTTACCGATGTGATCGATGCAAACAGTCTGTCAGGATTACCCGCAAAGATTGAACCTAATTACACATCTCGTGGTGTCAGTGTAGAACTGCGTGATGCGATCACTGCAACAAAGAAACTTGAAGACCTTATTATTACTCAATCCGTCGAACGAGCGGCAACAACCGGTGACACAACGATCTACTTAAAGTCGGGTGACTATACGATCAACAACCCGTTGAAGTTGCCACCCAAGACTGCAATCGTAGGAGACAACCTACGAACCGTAACCATTCGTCCACAGAGTGTAGACTCAGATCTATTCTACATGGACAACGGCACATTCATCAAGGATGTAACATTCCGTGACCATCAAAGTCTTGCGGCGTGTGTGTCGTATGATCCCAGTGTGGACTCGCCAGGGGCTGGGCCTTTTATCATTCAGTCACCATATGTTCAGAACTGCACATCAATTACCACAGATGGTGTGGGTATGCGTATCGATGGTTCGAAGTGTTCAGGACTTCGATCGATGGTATCAGACGCCTTTACACAGTATAACGCAGCCGGTTACGGAGTGCAACTATTAAATCGTGGATATTCACAAATTGTATCAATGTTCACTATTTCGACACAGACATCCATCGAAGCAAAGTCGGGTGGTCAGTGTTCAATTGCAAACAGTAACGCATCGTTCGGTGACTTTGGTCTGGTTGCAGAAGGATCGAGTCCACCCTTGTATCGTGGACTTCTTGAGTCAGACCAAGGTGTGTTTGCAGATGTGGTTCGTTTCACCGACATCCGAAATCTTGACTCATACAGTTACCTAGACGAATTAGATGCATTCAAGAAACCAAACTACAACGATGCAATTCGTTTTGACAGCGAAGAATTTTTCTATACAATCACCAATGTGGATTCAGTTAGCCCTGGCGTCTATGATCTGACATTCTCACCACCGATGAATACACCGAAGAAATCAGGTCAGACAGTCAACTTCCATCAACGGTCTCAGATCACAACCTCATCTCATACTTTCGAGTATGTGGGTTCAGGCACAAATACATTCACTGCGATTCCTCAGAACGGTGGTATTCCTAGTCGATCACGCGAAGTCGTGTTTGATTCGGAGACACAAGAAGGTCTCGTGGTATTCACAAGTACGGATCAGTTGGGTGACTTCCGAATTGGTGCAGACTTGACAATTAACAGGGCAGCAGGACGAATTGAAGGTGAGACCTTTGAACGGTCTCTGTTCGAAATTCTAACACCATACATCTTGGCACTTGAGGGTTAATCATGGCAATCCCATTAAATGAATTTAAAACGAGAACCGCGAAACTGGTCTCTAAACCTGTTGGTGGGTTTACCGGTGACAGTGATGTCATCTATACAACTCCCAACGGTATTACTGCGATTGTGTTGATGGCACAAGCGGCGAATACTTCTGAGACAGACATACACAATGTGACTTTTCAACACTACGATACAACATCGGGTGTTGCTACCAGTTTAGTTCGAAACTTCGAAGTGCAACCCAATGACGCCGCGGGACTAATCACCGGTAAATTGATTGTAGAGCAAAACAATCAGATTCGTGCATTTACAGAAGATCAAGCGGACAGTGATGTTCAATTGGTTTTCTCATTCCTACAGGCATTGAACGGTTAATTAAATGGCACAGAAACGACTGTCACAACTAAGTGGAAAGGTAAGGGTTCGAGCGTTTGGACGCTTGGACTCCGATCGTTATACTTTCCTAAACTTAGAACAGGCAGAACCCAATGCGGGTTTGCCTGAAAGTGATGGTGCCTTATTCACATCGTTGGTAGATGGTACTCGTAGTTTCACTACCACCCCAACTCTCAGTGGACTAAGTTTCAACGCAAACTCCCTTGATTCTGTTATTGCGGACTCTAGATTCCTACTTGCGATTCGTGATCCGAAATCACTAGACAGTGTTGGTATTGTAAGTACTGCTGACTTTGCAGAAGCAATTTCTCAGGATACTCTTCAGACTGTCACTAATCGAGGTGATTCTACCAATCGTGATATCACTATTGCGGGTCTGGTAATTACTGCAGCAGATAGTGACCCAACCACAACACTGATATTGGTCAAGAATTTACAGACTGATTCAGTAGGTATTCGATCATTTAAATCACTCGCAGATGATCTTGGATTAATCTCTCAGGGTGATCAGTTGATCGCTAGTGGTCTGACTCTCACAGTTGACAGTGATCCATTTTCTACTACCGTTCTTGTTCAGGATCTACAAACTGATTCAGTTGGTATTCGATCGTTCAAATCTCTTGCGGATGATCTGGGACTGATATCACAGGGCGACCAGATCATTGCGAGTGGATTGACACTGCAAACCGATAGTGATCCTTTATCAACAACGGTATTGGTTCAGGATTTACAAACAGATTCAGTTGGCAAACGGTCATTTCAATCTCTTGCTGACGATGCGGGATTTGTACAACAAGGTGATGCAATTACTGCTGGTGGCCTTACTCTTACCGTTGCAGATAGTGATCCCGATTCTCTAACAGTTCTTGTTAAGGATTTACAGACAGATAGTGTAGGCATTCGATCCTTTGAGTCACTCGCAGATGATGTGGGTCTAATCAAACAAGGTGATCGTATCGATGCAAGTGGATTGACACTGCAAACCGATAGCGACCCATTGTCAACAACCATACTGGTACAAGATCTGCAAACAGATTCGGTAGCGAAAAGATCGTTTGATGACCTCGCAGGCGATGCAGGACTTATCGCGCAGGGCGATGACATTGGTGCGGGCGGACTCACCATTGCTACGGTAGACAGTGATCCGAATACGAATCAAATTCTGGTAATTAATCTTCAGACAGATAGTGTAGGCAAGCGGTCGTTTGGTGACCTTGCGGATGAAGCAGATCTTATTCGACAAGGAGATCGGATTGATGCAGGTGGTCTGACATTAGTCGCAGATAGTGATCCCAACTCACTCACCGTTCTGGTACAGGATCTACAAACAGATTCCGTGGGTAAACGGTCTTTCGAATCCCTCGCCGATGATCTAGGATTAATTAAACAGGGTGATCGGATTGATGCCAGTGGACTCACCTTGCAGACCGATAGTGACCCCAATTCACTTACTGTTCTGGTACAAGATCTTGTCACTGATAGTGTTGGCAAACGGTCGTTTGAATCACTTGCTGATGATCTGGGATTAATCAGTCAAGGGGATCGTATTAATGCCAGTGGTTTAACACTACAGACTGATAGCGATCCCAACTCACTCACGGTTCTGGTACAAGATCTTGTCACTGATAGCGTTGGCAAACGGTCGTTCGAATCTCTTGCTGATGACATTGGTTTAATCAGTCAAGGTGACCGCATCGATGCAAGTGGATTGACTCTTGCAACTGACAGTGATCCCAACTCACTCACTGTTCTGGTACAGGATCTACAAACCGACTCAGTCGGTAAGCGGTCATTTGAATCATTAGCGGATGACCTTGGTCTTATCAAACAGGGCGATCGTATTGATGCCAGCGGACTTACCTTACAGACGGATAGTGACCCAAATTCAATCACGGTACTCGTACAGGATCTCGCGACAGACTCCGTAGGAAAGAGATCATTTGAATCTCTTGCTGATGACCTTGGTCTAATCAGTCAAGGTGATCGCATTAATGCCAGTGGACTTACCTTACAGACTGACAGTAATGCAGTTACCAATCAAATACTTGTTGTAGATCTTCAAACCGACAGTGTATTCAAGAGATCGTTTGGTGATCTTGCGGATGCCGCAGATCTCATTCGTCAGGGTGACCGAATCGATGCGGGTGGTCTGACACTAGTCGCAGATAGCTCGAATGATTTAACTGTTCTTACGATCGATCTTGTCAGTGACTCGGTTGGTAAACGATCCTTTGAATCGCTCGCTGATGATGTGGGTCTGATCAAACAAGGTGACCGCATCGATGCGAGTGGTCTAACATTACAGACCGATAGTGATCCAGATACAAACCAGATACTCGTTGTTGATCTGGTCACGGATAGTGTAGGTAAACGGTCATTCGGTGATCTTGCCGATGAAGCAGACTTGATTCGTCAGGGTGATCGAATTGATGCTGGAGGATTGACTCTTCTTGCGGACAGTGATCCTAACTCAACCAATATTCTTGTTATCGACTTACAGACTGACAGTGTTGGTAAACGAAACTTTGCACAGTTAGCGGCCGAAGCAGATCTTGTACCCGACACTTTACAGACGGTCACGGATCGAGGTGACTCTACCAATGTTGGTATTACTATCGGTGGTCTATCGATTACAGTCATTGACAGTAACCCCAGCACCAACCAGTTGTTGGTTGTCGATCTCACGACCGATAGTATCGGTATTCGAAACTTTGCGTCATTGACGGAAGAGGCAGGTCTTGGTCAGGACACATTACAAACTGTAACTGATCGAGGCGACAGTACCGACAATGCAATAACCCTGAAACAAGGTTTGGTAGTAAACAATCTTCCCACCGATGGGACGACCACAGATGTTCTTGTCAAAACAAGTTCGGACAGTGTTGCGATTCGTACTTTTGCAAGTCTTGCTGCAACCGTCGAAGAGACATTACAGACAGTCACCGAACGAGGTGACAGTACCGATAGAGATATTCTGATAAACGGTGCATCGTTGACCGCAGACTCAGTCAAGGCATCTGTAGGATTCTTTGATACCAATAATGTGCAATTAATCATTTACGATTCCGCAGGGTTAGTGCTCTGGGGAGCATAAATAGAGTAAGAAACTTACTGGAGAAAATTCATGGCAGTGCCAACAACTCGACAAACATTGATTGACTATTGTCTTCGAAGATTGGGACAACCGGTTATTGAAATTAATGTCGACACAGATCAGGTAGAAGACCGTGTGGATGATGCGCTGGCAATGTATCGTGAATTCCATGACGATGCTACTGTGCGAACATTCTTAAAACATGAAGTGACTCAAACTGATATCGACAATGGTTATATTCCAATCTCATCTAACATACCTTATATCACAAAGGTCTATCCTCTAAATCCAACATACTCAAATGTTAATATGTTTGATATTCGTTATCAAATGATGTTGAATAGTCTGGGAGACTTTATGCAGTTCGCGGGTGGTATGTCATACTACTACCAGTTGGAACAATACTTGGATTATTTGGATAACCTTTTGACTGGTCAACCTATCGTCACATTCTCACGAAACCAAAACAGGTTGTATCTACACGGGAACTTTGAAGACAAGGATGTGATTGCCGGTCAGTTTATTATCGCAGAAGTATATGAGTTCATTGACGAATCTACATACAATGTGTGGAATGATATTTTCGTAAAGGATTATACCACACAATTGATCAAACAGCAATGGGGTTCAAACCTAATTAAGTTTGAGGGTATGCAGCTACCTGGCGGTGTAACCATGAATGGTCGTCAACTCTATGATGACGCAACACAAGAATTACAAAGACTAGAAGAAAAGATGCGCCTCGAATACGAGATGCCTGTTAGTTTCTTCATGGGATAATAAATGGCAACTAACCTCTACTTCACACAGGGAACACTGAACGAACAGACACTCTACGAGGATATCGTAATCGAATCCTTGAAGATGTATGGTCAGGATGTGTATTATATTCCCCGTGAAATTGTCAACCGTGACGGAATCTTTCAGGATGATTCTGTGTCTCGTTTTGACAATGCTTATCGATTGGAAATGTACATCGAAAATATCGATGGATTCGATGGCGAGGGTGATTTGTTCACCAAGTTTGGAGTAGAGATTCGTGACGCTGCAACATTTGTGGTCGCACGACGACGATGGCATAACACCGTATCTCTTTATGAAAACGAAGAGGATACACCTTTCTATCGTCCTCGCGAGGGAGATTTGATTTATCTGCCTTTGTCGGGTTCTATGTTTGAGATTCAAAAAGTAGACACCGAACAACCGTTTTATCAGTTACAAAACTTGCCTATTTTCAAGATGCGATGTGAGTTGTTTGAATATAACGACGAAGACTTTGATACCGGTGTCGACACAATCGATGTGGTTGAGAAAAACCACGCATATCAGAATGTTCTCACAGTTGGATCAAATTTATCGTTTGATGAAGGTGAGGTAGTGCGTCAGGTCAATGCAACCTTTACCATCAACGGTGAGGTGGTCAAGTATGACGAACCCAACGGTAAACTTTATGTTGCACACTCTGCAGCTACGGATGGTGAATACCATGATTGGACAACTACTGCGGCGGTAGAGGGTCTCACTAACGGCGAATCGGTCACTCCAACTCAGGTTGGAGAAGACTTACAAGACGGTGCACAGAACTCAGACTTTGATACGATCGGAGATGGTTTCGTAGACTTCTCTGAGAGTAATCCGTTTGGAGATACACAATAATGTTTGGCGGACACTTTTATCATCAACGAATTCGCAACGCAGTCGCTGTATTTGGATCACTGTTCAACAATATTAATGTTGTGAGAACAAATAGTCAAGTGAAAGTGCCTTTGTCATATGCACCCAAGAGAGACTTTCTTGCTCGTCTTGATGCAATGGTCGATGGTGAAAATTCAGAACGACAGATTGCAGTCAAACTACCTCGTATGTCATTCGAGATTGTTGCGATGCAATATGATGCTTTGCGTCAGTTGCCAAAGACAAACCAGTGTGTGTTACCAGCAACTACTTTTGGTTCAGCGACTAAACTCTACACTCCCGTACCGTACAACATCAACTTTCAGTTGAATGTTTATGCGAAAGGTCAGGATGATGCGTTGCAGATTGTAGAACAGATTCTACCATACTTCACACCTTCATACACTTTGACCGTAAAACCCCTTTCGAATTTTACAGGAGTTAAAGAAGACACTCCGATAACACTTCAGGGAATTACCTTTGTTGACGATTATGAAGCACCACTTGAAGCACGAAGAACTGTAATCTACACTCTTGATTTCGAAATGAAAGTGATGATGTACAAGGACACTGGTAGTTCTGCACCAATCATTACTGATTTTGATGTTCAAAGTGCAAACTTAGATGGCGACCTTAACGAATTTTTCCGATCGCGCGATAGTGCAGCGTCTTTCCAATTGGGTAAAACCGCAACCACTTTGGAAGATACGGCAGTCAAAAAAGATTATCAGTCGTTCAATGTTCCTTTGACTACTCACGGATTGAGACTTGGTGATTCTGCGTCCAATGGTGAAGTAAGTGTGACTTACAATAAAATACTCACTTCGGCTAGTGGAATCATAGTTGCACAAGGTGAATATACATATACACCAGACTCAGATTACAATGGTACGGATCAATTCACTTTAGAATTGTTGTATGGTGATTCTGCAAATCCATCCACCATTACACATACTGTAGATGTTACTGTATCAGCAGTACAGGATGTGACATCAATTTCGTTAGGCCCATTCGCAGTGACAATTGGTGCGCCTTCGGTTGAAGATGTGTCAGGAAACGATCCATTCACAAGTCCAGCATACTCGATTGTGAGTCAGGGTTCTCGTGGTGTTGCACAAATTACACAAGCAGGTGTACTCACTTACAATGCATCTTCGGCAGGAACAGATACCGTAGTGTATGGAGTCACACCAACCGGTGGCACAAGAGAGAATGTCACTGTAACATATAACAACAGCGTATAAATAAAGATACGAATTCTTGAGGAAGAATAAATGGCAGGCGTAAAGATTACAGAATTAACAGCAGTTGACGGTCAGAATGTTGTCGATTCTGACCTCTTGGTCATTGTTGATAGAAGTGATGGTTCCGGTGGAGCAACTCGAAGCGTAACTCGTGGAGATTTGTTTCAGACTGGTTCCGCAGGTAAAGTAGATAGAGTTAAGATCTCATATTCACCTTACCTGCGAGCTCGCCAGGCGGCGGATGATTTAGTCGATAGTGAGGCAAATGCTCTTTACCTATTAGTTTCTCCGGTTAACACTGACAATAGTCTTTCTACTGGCGATGACACTAACTCTACCAGTCTAGTCGATTCAGTTGGTATTGTTAATGCAAGCGGAAGGTTATATTTTAACGCAGATGATCGGTCTTTATACTCAACAAATGGAATCCGAACTAACAATAACACAGGAAGACTTGGTGGTATTGCAGACCAAGCGCTCGTTGCGGACTCTGCGAACTTTAACACTACTTCACTCAATGATGTCGTAGATACCTTTACGGGTTTGGTTACCGGTCAGGTACTCAAGTGGAACGGTAGTCAGTGGGCAAACGCAAACGACATTTCTGGTACTGCGGGTGTCGGTGTGATTGCAAAACAGATCAACACCAAGTCTGCGGGTGACGCAAATAACGAATTCTTACTACCACTTGTTCGCGCAGTAGGTGCGGACTCAGTAGAAGTTGATGGTGAAATAACATACAATGCATCAACTAATTCACTAACAGTACCTAACCTATTGGGTAACGCAACAAGTGCAACTACCGCAACAAATGCGACAGATGCGATTACAAGTGAACAACTTGTTGTCGATAGTGCAGGAACAGAAACACTTTACTTGATCGGTCGAGAATCAAATATCGCGGGAGCAGACAGCGCAAAGCTTGATGCTGCTCTAGGATACAACACCACAACCGAAACTCTATTCGCACCTAATTTCTCTGGTGATGGTTCATCAGTCACGAATGTCGCGGCCGCATCTGCAACCAGTGCGAGTGCAGTCAATGTTTCTAGCGTGGGAGATGATGCCACATATTACATACATTTTGGTGATGCGACCAGTGGAACCGATGCGTTGAATGTAAATACCAATTTAAACTTCAACCCAAGCACTGGTTTGATGTCGGTCACTAATGTTTCGTACACACCTTCAACGGATGCACATTGGGCTGATCCCAACCCCACAACAGTTAAAAGTGCACTTGATCGCCTTGCTGCAGCGGTTTATGCATTACAGTCGAATACGGAGATAAGTTAAGATGGCAGATATTAGAATATCGCAGTTACCGGAACTAGAAGTTGCCCCCGCAGATAGCGATGTGTTGGTCATCAATGATGTGAGTGTGTCATCTACCAAGTCAATCACTTTCGGAAACCTTCTCACTAACTTTTCAAAACTTGTTACTGATTCAGCTACAGGGTTTGGAGGAACTGGAGATGGTGCGAAGGTCACTGGTGATTTCTTTGTTGCGAACGAATTACAGGTGGGTGGTGATTTGACGATGACCGGTACTCTAGAGACCGGAACTCTTAAACTCGACACTATGGAAAACCCAAATGGCGCATCTATCGAAAGTCTTGACAATATAAGGATGGATGACAACCTAGAACTTCGCCTTGGTACCGGCAATGATATGAAAATTTATCACGATGGGGATGATTCCTTTATCGACGAAGGCGGTACAGGAGGATTGCGTTTAAGAACGAACACGGGTATTGCTATTCGTAATAAAGTTTCAGATAAAAACTATTTCAGTGCAACTCGTTCTGGAGTCAATGGTGGTAAGGCGCGTTTATGGTATCAACAGGACTTAGATGGTGATGGTTTACATGATGGTGAGGACGAAGTAAAACTAGAAACTTACGACTCTGGTGTTAATATTTTCTCATTCGCCAATACACGCAGACTTCGAATCAATAACGAGGGTGATGCTCCTGCTGTGCCAGCAGCTGCTACTGATGAAGGACAGATCGGTGAAATAAGATGGGACGCAAACCACATATACATATATGTCGCAGCAAACACTTGGAAACGAGTAGCAATTTCTACTTGGTCATAATTAATGCATAATAACTTTTTGGACAGAAGGCGCCGAAACCTACGATTGCAACCGGATCAGGTGGATCTTATTCTACCTGAACACTTTGCAGCGCAATATCCAAAATTTATTAGTCTACTCAAATTCTATTATGAGTTTCAGAACGAAGAAAAGGCAACAGAACTTCTTCGTCACCTTTTTGCTTCGAGAGACATTACTGAAACTGATATAGAACTTCTATCGTACATCGAAGATGAATTACTCTTGGGTGATTCATACTTCGAAAGTTTTGCGACCGGTGACGCACAGAAACGCGCTGCAGCAAACTTTTCAAACACATTGTTTCGAACAAAGGGGACTAAGTTTGCAATTCAGTGGTTCTTTCGATCTTTCTTTGGATTAGATGCAGAAGTTGTAGAAACAAAAGATAATATTTTTGAGATTGGTGACCCCAACTCTCAGATTGGCCCTAACTCATTACATTATATCACAGACGATAAACTTTATCAAACCTTTGCGTATCTGATTCGTACAGAAATTCCAATCTCAAAGTGGCGTGAACTGTTTAAGTTATTTGTTCACCCAGCAGGAATGTATCTTGGTGCAGAACTATTGATCAAAGATGAAACATTGGTATCTTTGTTATCAGAAGATTCCGATGGAATTATCACCACCTCTACAAGTCCGGTTTATAATCTCACAGTAACACCGTCGACCGAAGAGAGTGAGGGCACCACATTCAATTTTGCATTGACTGGAACCAACGCATCAAACGGAACTTATCTTTATTACATCGATACAGAAAATTTCACTGCATCACAGAATGATTTCGTATTTGCGTCGGACAGTGTGTTCCCCGATTCAGCAAATAAAAGAACACTCGATTTCACCGGAGGTTCGGCAAGTTTCGATTTACAAATTCGTACAGACTCAGATGAAAGTGAGGGTACGGAAACTTTTCGCGTATACTTCCAAGACCCTGAAGGTCGTTCCATTGCAACATCTGATTTAAACATCGTAGATGCAGAATCTAAATTTTCGATTGCTGCTTCTTCTACTTCAATAACGGAAGGCGACTCTGTCCAATTCACCGTGACCGGTATACGAGATGTGCCTAACGACGGGTCGACAAATCTGTATTACAGACTCAACCCAATCAGTGCAGACAGTGACGATTTCTTGTCAGGTTCTTTCCCTGCAACCGGTTCTAAACAATCGTTCGCTATGAGAAACAATACTGCTGAGTTTAGTGTCCAGACCACGATTGACGGTAACTGGGGTTCAGCGGAAGGTGATGAAACATTTAATGTCACAGTATTCACACAGAGCGACATACTCAAAGCAACTTCAGACACCATTACTGTTACGAACACTACACCACAATTTGACTTTGTGGGTAGAGCGTTAACAGAAGGCGAAGACATTGTTGTTGGATTATCAGTTGATCCGGTAACAGTTGGTCAAACAGTTGAGTACAGTATTGAGGTGGGTGATAACAGAATCGTGACAAACACCGGTTCATTTGAAATCACTTCACCTACCGCAGAATATGTTCTAAGTCAGACATCGATAAGTGATGCTTTTGACTCCGTTATTAGTTTGGTAACTCTCGAAACCTTAACTCAGGCTTCAGGTGGTTATTATAATCCGGTCTTATCAAATACCGCTAACTATGCCATTGGAAGTGTAGCACCATCGTTCACTTCAATAGTACCAGATTTAGTTGGTCAAACGAACGATGAGGATGTTACCTTCACTATTACCGGAACTAATATTCCAGACGGTAACTCAGCGAAATACTATATCGATCTGATTTCTCCGACAGAAACCGCAGACTTTGATCTGGGTGGTTCATTGCCCGTTTCGGTTGGAACCGCCGTTGATGTTTCATTCACAAGTAACTCTGGTTCAGTAACTTTGGGATTTGCTGCTGGTAGTGAAACAACAAACGAAGAATTTGATATCGTAATAATTGACACAGACGATGTCGAGGTATTGCGTCTCCGATATGCAATTGCAGGAGAAGTTGTATATGGTCTAACAACTCCGGCCGGAGGAACAGCAAACGAAGGTGATACCTTGACTCTGACCTTTGACCATGATGGTGGTTCAAACGGAACATACTACTACTATGTTAGTCCGGTTACGGGTTCAATTGACGCAGACGATTTCACTTCGGGACACGCAACATCGAGTAGTCGAGCAACCTTCGCTGTAAGTAGCACTGGAACCAATACTGGTGAGGGAGATATCCAACTTGTAATCAGTTCGGATAGGAAAAGAGAAGGTTCAGAAGTCTTCCGTGTGTTTGTTTCAGAAACAGCAACCGGAGCAGTCATAGCACAGTCTGGTAACATAACAATTAGTGATACTTCAACTCAAACCTACACCATGAGCATGGCCGACATCACCGAAGGTAGTCCCTTGAATGCCATTGTGTCTCCAGATGTTGGAAATGATCCTAGTGACGAAACAATATTTGTAAACTTTGATATCACTAGTGGCAATAATATTGTATTAGGAGACTCAACTACATTGGGTCAGGTCGTGAATATAACGACCGGAAACAAGTCATTTATCTCGACGACTGCATCGACTTCTACGGTCGATGGCGATCGAACAATCACGGCAACTGCACATGTTGGCAGTCCGACAGGGACTCAGGTTGCCACGACGACATGCACGATATCCGATGCCGCTCCGTCATACACACTGACGACAAATAAAACAAACGACAGTGCCAACGAAGGTGACACTATACAGTTTTCTTTCGGTGGTACCAATGTGCCTAGTGGTATATATTATTACATCCTCAGTGATATTAATTATAAAATTATCGGAACAAATCAAGCGACAAATATTATCGAGAATGACATCATCTATTTGGGTGCAAACAATGATTTATCAAATCTTCAGACTGGAATGGAGATAAGAGGTTTATTCCCAGAACAGTATTTTGATTCTGAGGCAACCATAACTTTAATTAGTGATATAGGTCAGGTACCACCATATTATGATTACATTCAAATGTCAGAGAATGCATCGTCTAATGTTGCTTATTCAGCACCTCAAGGCGCGTATTTTGCATTACCCCAAGTGTGGGAAGACTTTGATGATGCCGGTGCAGGTAATGGTAGAGCACCGTATGGAAGTTTCACTCATACCACTGGTACAACATCAACCTTCAGTGTTGATGTCTCAGATACCGGTGATGTTGCAGATCCCGCAACTACCACATACACAATGCAGGTAAAATCTTCTCACGGTTCAAGCGGTACAGTATATAAAACCAGATCTTTCACAATCTACGATGGTGATGAAAACCCTGCACCGAATGTTCAGAGAGGCGATTTGACTAATCCACAAAATTTGTATGGTAACTTTATAGGCGTACTCGACGGTGGCTCTACAGGACAGGTCAAAATAATATTTAATTCTAGTGGTAGTATTACAGTTGAAAGGGTTGACACTGATGTGGATGATACTGGCGCACTGATTACTGACTCATATGGAAATTGGGTTGATGATACTGATACAGGTTTCGATGCTAATGATTTTGAAATACGAGCAGTAGAAATTAGTGAAACAAATCCATTCTCTCAAGTAGACACTGGTGATGGTTATGGTTCAGACTTCTTCGATATTACAGGTGAAAATTCAAGAAATGAATTTGGAATTAGAACAGTTGTACCTAGTGAAGAAGATCAATTAGTTGGTGGTGATAAAACATTTGACATTACTATTAGGGAAAAAGATGACCCTACAAATAATGTTTTCACAACCAGAATAACATTATTTGTATCTACCAGATATATTGACGGCGATCAACTCTAATGCATGATGAGAAAAAGAATATTAGGGACGACTACGAGACTTCTCGTGACACTTATCTCGAATTGATGGAGACCGGTAAGCGTGGGTTAGATCTCATGGTCGAGGTTGCACGAGAGTCAGAACACCCTCGTGCGTTTGAAGTATTGTCCGGTATGATTAAGAATGTTGCCGATGTGACTGACAAACTCATGGATCTAAATAAGAAGAACAAAGAGATCCTCGCAGAACCCAAGGCGGAAACAGAAGTCACCAACAACAATGTGTTTATTGGAAGTACCACCGATCTTCAACGGTTGCTTCATAGTGAAGAGAAAGATATAACTCCAGATGACTAATCATTATATGGGGAACCCCAATGTCAAGGGTGACGGGGTTCAACAGCAGTGGACAGAATACGATGTCAAAGAATATGCCAAGTGTATGCACGACCCAGCATATTTTGCGCGTGAATATGTCAAGATTATATCACTCGACAAAGGTCTTGTCAACTTCGATTTATACCCATATCAAGAAAAGATGTTCAATCATTTTGATGGCAATCGCTTCTCGATCGTACTCGCGTGTCGACAGAGTGGTAAGAGTATTTCGTCCGTTGTTTATCTTCTATGGTATGCTATATTTCATCCCGAAAAGACAATCGCGGTCTTGGCTAACAAAGGGGCTACAGCGCGTGAAATGCTCGCCAGAGTCACCTTGGCACTTGAAAACCTACCTTTTTTTCTACAACCTGGCTGTCGTGCACTCAACAAGGGTTCTATTGAGTTTAGTAACAATAGTCGCATTATTGCTGCTGCCACTAGTGGTTCTTCTATACGGGGTATGTCTGTTAACCTGCTTTTTCTGGACGAGTTTGCTTTTGTTGAGCGAGCAGCTGAGTTCTATACTTCGACTTATCCCGTTATCTCAGCGGGTAAAGATACGAAAGTTATTATTACTTCCACAGCGAATGGTATTGGAAATACTTTCCATAAAATCTGGGAAGGAGCAGTACAACAAACGAACGAATATAAAGCGTTTACGGTAAACTGGTGGGATGTACCAGGCCGTGATGAGGCGTGGAAGAAACAAACCATTTCTAATACAAGTCAGTTACAGTTCGATCAGGAATTCGGCAACACATTCTTCGGCACCGGTGACACACTGATCAACGCAGAGACTCTTCTCAACTTCCGTGCAATGCCACCCAAGAAAATTTTAGAGGGTGGAGATTTCAAGGTTTACGATGAGACGCAACCAAAACACGATTACATAATGACCGTCGATGTAGCGAAGGGTCGAGGGTTGGACTATAGCACCTTTTCGGTGATTGATGTTACTACCCGCCCGTTTAAACAGGTCGCAGTGTATCGGAACAATCGTATCTCTCCAATACTCTTCCCTGATATTATATATAAAATCGCGAAAGCGTACAATAACGCATATGTGATAGTGGAGTCGAATGATGCTGGACAAGTTGTGTGCAACGGTCTGTATCATGATCTTGAGTATGAGAATATTCACTTAGAGTCTGCTGTCAAGAGAAATGCCATCGGTGTTGAGATGAATCGTAAAGTCAAACGCCTTGGTTGTTCTGGTATCAAAGATCTACTCGAAGAGAATAAACTACAGATTGTCGATGAAGACACAATCCTTGAGATATCGACATTCGTAGCGAAGGGTCAATCCTACGAAGCGAGTGACGGAAACCATGACGATTTGATGATGAATCTCGTGATGTTTGGGTTCTTCATATCGACACAGATCTTCAGTGACATGACCGATGTCAACATCAAGAAAATGATGTTTGAACAACAAATGGCAGCGATCGAAGCGGACATGGTGCCGTTTGGATACTTCGATGATGGTTCAGATGCAATCGCAGAAATAGAACGACAAGAAGAGATGAAGGACAAGGGTTGGATGATCCCGTGGCAAGAATACGATGAAACTTGGTAAATTATAAATAAATGCATTGATGAACAAAACCGTATTATGTCACTTATCATAACCCAACGAAAAAAAGGATACGATTATGGCTATTCTAAAGTCTGAATCTCCTGCCGTTACTATTAGCGAAGTCGATGCGTCAGGCATAGTGCCATCGATCACTTCTTCTACTGGTGCGTTTGTAGGTGATTTTGCTTGGGGCCCCATCGATACTCCAGTTCTGGTCGGAAACGAAGCAGAACTAATCAGTAACTTTGGTTCTCCAGCATATCTCGACGAAGATTCTTCGTCAGTTGAATTCCTAGCAGCTAATCAATTTTTAAAATACTCTACAAGCATGTATGTTGTTCGCGGTGCGACCGCTAGTGCTCTTAATGCTGCTGATAGTTCAGATATTGATGCGTCAAACGGCGAAGCGATTCAAATTACGAACCGTGACGATTTTGATGCCTCACGCTCCACAATCACAGCAACTTTCTTGGCAAAGTATGCTGGTTCAGTCGGTAACTCTATTGAAGTTTCTGTGTGTGCTGCAAACGCGACAGCATTTGACGCATGGGAATACGAGTCCGAGTTTGACGCTAAGCCTGGCACTTCTGACTTTGCGACCGATGCAGGCACTACACTCGATGAAGTGCATGTTATTATCGCAGATGCAGGTGGTGATTTCACAGGCAAAAAGGACAGAGTTCTTGAGAAGTGGGAAAATGTTTCACTTATCACGGACGCAAAAGACGAAAATGGACGAAGCAACTACATCTTGGATGTATTAAATGATCGTTCAGAATATGTCTACGGTGTACAACACCCAACATATTTTGGAGCTGCCAAGAAAGGTGCGGAGTTTGTTGCTAATACACATGGTGGTGGTAGTTCAGCTGCCAACGCGGCAAGAACTTGTCGACTTGGTCACGATGGTGTTGGTGTGGCTGTTTCAGGCGCGGCAGGTGCAAACTCCGGTGGTCTTGGTACTACTGAGTATGCCAGTGGATTCGACCAATTCGAAGACGAAAACACAATTCAGGTGGATTTCTTAATCGCTCCATCTGTTGCTGTTTCAGCAACTCAGGGAACAATTGTAACTGATCTTGTTACAATTGCTGAAGGACGCAAAGACTGTGTGGTTGTTGCTTCACCTGCAAGGAACGATGTTATTGGACTCAATAGCAATACAACAATTCGAGACAACATTGTAGCAACTGCTGCATCGATGGGTAAGTCTTCTTACCTAGTTGTTGACAATAACTTCCTGAAGGTGTATGATAAGTACAACGACAGATATGTATTTATTCCAGCGTCTAGTTCTACTGCGGGACTCATGGCAGCAACTGACAATGTTGCAGCTCCTTGGTTCTCACCTGCTGGTAGTCGTCGTGGACGATATCTTGGTGCGACTGCTCTTGCATTCAACCCAACAAAGTCAGATCGGGATGTGCTCTATAAAGCAGATGTAAACCCAATCTGTAACCTTCCTGGCCAAGGCATCACTCTATATGGTGATAAGACTGCACTAGGTAAGGCGTCAGCGTTCAGTAGAATTAATGTTCGTCGTCTGTTCATTGCAATGGAGAGAGCAATTAAGGGTGCAGCACAAAATGTGTTGTTCGAATTCAACGATGAGTTTACTCGTGCAGAATTTGTGGGTATTGTTGAACCCTTCCTCAGAGATATTCAGGGTCGTCGTGGTATCACTGACTTCCGTGTTGTCTGTGACGAAACAAACAATACTCCAGATGTTGTCGATTCGAACTCGTTTGTAGCGAGTGTTTTCGTGAAACCTGCTCGTTCTATCAACTATGTTCAGTTGAACTTTGTTGCTGTCAGAACTGGCGTTGATTTCGCTGAAATCATCGGTACGGTATAAGGAGATTAGAAAATGGCAATTTTAGGAGTAGATGACTTTAAGGCCCAGCTAAAGGGTGGAGGCGCTCGTGCCAATCTCTTTAAGGTCACTCTGAATTTTCCTGCGTATGCAGATGCAGGTGATGCACAAGCACAAGCATCATTTCTCTGCAAGACTGCGGCATTGCCCGCGTCAAGTGTAGGTCAGTTCGAAGTACCATTCAGAGGTCGTGTTCTAAAACTACCTTCTGAGAGAACATTTGATAACTGGACAGTAACAATCTTGAACGACACGGATTTTGTGATTCGTGACGCGATGGAGCGTTGGTCAAATGGTATCTCTGGACACAGATTCAACACTGGACTTCTAGACCCGTCTGTCTATCAGGTGGACTTGGTTGTAGAACAACTGGATCGAGACCAGACTAGTGGAGAAGGTAAAGTAATCAAGCGTGTTGACCTACGTGGTGCATACCCCGTCAACATTAGCGAAATTGCGTTGGATTATGATACTACAGGTGCGATTGAGACATTCGATGTAGAATTTGCTTACCAATACTGGGAAGCGAATACAACTAGTTAATAAGTCTCTAAATAAAGGGGAGACTTCGGTCTCCCCAATTTTTATTTTTAGGAATTCACATGGCAGAAGAAAACGGTAGCGTCTTAAAACTTTTTGGATTTGAGATTAAGAGAGCAGGTGCAACAAAGAAAGAAACCGGCACTCAAAAACTCGCTTCGCCTGTTACCCCGACAGACATTGATGGTGCAGGATACACATCAACTGCAGCAGGTTATTATGGTCAGTTTTTAAACATTGATGGTGATCAAGCAAAAGACAATCATCAACTTATCATGCGTTATCGTGGTGTATCACAACATCCCGAAGTTGATATGGCAATCGAAGAAATCGTCAACGAATCAATTGTATCATCTGAATTAGAATCATCGGTCGAACTCTCTCTGGATGAGATTGAAGCTCCCGATAAGATCAAGGATGTCATACGACAAGAATTTGAAAGTATTGTGTCCATGTTGAAGTTCAACGATATGGGACATGATATATTCCGTTCATGGTATGTGGACGGTCGAGTAGTTCATCACTTACTCGTAAACGAATCAAACCTCAAAGCAGGTATTCAAGAAATTCGTCTAATTGATGCTGCTCGGATTCGTAAAGTCAAAGAAGTCAAGTACAAAAAAGACCCCAAAACCAATGTAAAGATTGTAGATAAGGTTGATGAATACTATATCTACGATGAGAAGCCAGGTCAAACAAACACTTCTATTAAAATTTCTACGGATGCGGTAAGTTATGTCACATCTGGAGTGGTAGACGAATCTAAGAAAAAGATTTTGTCTCACTTACACAAGGCACTGAAACCCATCAACCAATTGCGTATGATGGAGGATAGTCTTGTAATCTATCGTCTTGCTCGTGCACCAGAACGCCGTATCTTCTATATCGATGTGGGTAATATGCCGCGTGGTAAGGCAGATCAATACATGAAAGACATCATGACCAAGTATCGTAACAAGTTGGTCTATGATGCAAACACCGGTCAGATCAAAGATGACCGCAAGCATATGTCAATGCTTGAAGACTTCTGGTTACCCCGTCGAGAGGGTGGTCGAGGTACAGAGATCTCAACGCTACCAGGCGGTGATAATCTGGGTCAGATCGATGACATCATTTATTTTCAAAAGAGATTATATCGATCACTCAATGTCCCAGTGAACCGTTTGGAACAGGAAGCACAGTTCTCTCTTGGTCGATCTACTGAGATCTCGCGTGACGAGGTAAAGTTCCAGAAGTTTGTTGACCGACTGCGTCGTCGGTTCTCCATGATGTTTTTGGGCATCTTGAGAAAGCAACTCGTACTCAAAGGCATTATCACTGAGCAAGACTGGGAAGAGTGGAAAGACGACATCTATATTGACTATGTAAAGGACAATCACTTTACAGAACTCAAGGAGATGGAGATTTACCGTGAGCGTGCGGGACTTCTCAATGAGATGGTCGGATTCGTCGGTGAGTATATCTCCAAAGAATGGGCGATGCGTAATATTTTGCGTCTGTCGGATGACGACATTGAACAGATGCGTAAAGAGATTGATGGTGAAATCAAGTCGGGTGAAGTGCCTGATCCTGAAGAACCTGAAGAGAAAGAACCACCACAAGAACAAAAACCAATGCCTGTGAAGGTCGTTCCCGACGAACCTGAAGAAAAGAAAGAACGTTATATACCCTCTAATAATGATGAACTGACTGAAGAATTGACACGGTACATGGCGAAGTTAAATGAGCAAGATTGATACAGTCTCTACTGCGTTTAATTTAGTTCACACGCAAAGAGAGATACAAAGACTAGAAGAGAAGTTAATGTATCTTCTCGATGAAGTCCGTGTGATTCAAGGGCCTGAGGGTGCACGAGGCCCTCAAGGTGCTCGTGGAGAACGCGGTGAACAAGGGCCCAAAGGTGATAAGGGAGTAAAGGGTGACAGAGGTGAACAAGGCCCTCGTGGACTTGACGGTAGTAAAGGCGATGCGGGAGATAGAGGCGAACGCGGAGAAAAGGGCGAACGCGGAGAACAGGGACTTCAAGGGGTTCGCGGAGATACAGGTCTCCCAGGCTCAGAAGGCAAACAAGGCCCGCAAGGACTAAAAGGAGATCGAGGTGAACGCGGTGAGAAAGGAGAGCAGGGGCCACGTGGTCTCGACGGGGTTCAGGGTCTCAAAGGTGATCGTGGTGAGACCGGTGACAAAGGTGAAACAGGTGAGCGTGGCCCAGTAGGTGAGAAGGGAGAGAAAGGAGATGTCGGATCACAAGGCCCCGCAGGCCCCAAAGGTGAAAAAGGTGACAAAGGCGATTCTGGCAAGGATGCTCCGGACTACGAACCAAGATTCGAAGAACTTCTCAAAGACTTCAATAAAAAGGTATCCGATCAACAGACAACGGTCAATAAGAATGTCGACCGACAGTTAAAGAATTTACAGACCTCACTCGCATCTCTTGGCGGTGGTGGTTCATACAAATTAGTAGACAATGCGGATGTTGACAAGGCCGCACTGAAAGGAGTCGTAGACAATGCGATTCTTATTTACGATCCCGCAACTGGTAAGTTCATTGCGGATTCTTTCATAAACGTTTTGGATAGGTTGAAAGCAGAATTGGAAGTTCAATACAACAGATTGATTGATGTGGACGGAGTCTATACCTATGTCGGTGAGGCACAGCCAGGAACCGGTGAGGGTGAGGCAAAGTGGCGCATCAAACGCATTGAAGAAATCGGTGATGATTTCAATATACTATGGGCAGATGGTGACGCAAATTTCAATAATATTTGGACTGACCGAACTACTTTCACTTACTCTTAATTATAAATAAATCGTAGTAAAAACAATAACAGACTCTTTGGGAGTAACTTAAATGCCAACAATTACAGATCCCGATAATTTATTCGACACCGGTGGTGATTCCGCTGGTAAGAATATTCATATCGACACTGCCTTACGAACAATTAAGATTCGTAACAATTCTGCGGCTCCTAAAGGGCCGACACTCGACGAAACAGGTGTCACACTTCAGGCACTCTATTCTTTCTTAAAAGAAGAGTGGAAGGATGATCCTAACAGTAAATCACTCATCGCATATCCTTTCCCCTTGGTTGCGATTACACCAGAACAGTTCGAATGGCGTTATGGATGGTCACCTGCTGACGATTCATCTCGTTCATTAATTCGTACTGCGGGATGGCGAGAATTTGGTACCGATGATGCAACACAGTTGCGTGAGTACATTGGTACAATTTCTTTGGGTAATATCGACGGTGACCAGAACCAAGACGACGCCGGTGACCAACATAAAGTTTACTACGGTTGGTTTAACGCCACAACTGGTGTCTCAGTCGCAGGGCCAACCGATTATGACTTCCCTGGCGAAGTAAACCAAGCGGTTCAAACCTTAGACTCTTCTGCGTTTGACTACCGTACAAATGTTCTGCGTCTATTCATTCGTCAAGAAGGTAAGACATTTGATCAGACTGACACAGTCGACATTGGTTTGGTAGCTGGATCAACATTACCATACAACACTCAACGATTCCCTCTTGTAGAAAACAATGACCTAAAAATCATTGGTACAGGTACAGAAGCATCTCCACAGTTCAGTGATGCTATTATCGGAGCTGCTCGTGCTGCCGGTGAGAAGTATACTGCTCCAAACAGTTCAGGTCGAGATGGTTCGAAAATTGAATATCTTTCAACGGATGAGTCTTCATCTACATTCGGTTATTCGGAAGACCTCTTTGGTGGTTCTCAGGACTTCGGTGTCAAGATTACTTCAGAATCAGGTGTTGACGGCACTACTCCATTGACAAATTCAGAACTGTATGCATGGGTACAGTATCAGTTGCGTCAGGATTCTGACCTCGCATTGGGTTCAACAAGTCTGTCAGGTAAGTTAGCGGACGAACTGCTAGAATTCGTTGGTGACACTCTGACAACTAAGCAGGTAACCAACATCGAACAGTCTGGTGCTCAAACTGGTACCGCAATCCTCAACATTAACGCTGATGACATTAACAATACTCAGTTGTTGCCTACTGGTGCAACTGCAACTCTGAAGCGTTTCCCATTCTCTACCAACATTCAGGTATCGTTCTCTCAGGACATTCTTGATGACAGTGCGGACGCAAAAGTATTCCTGTACTACGATCGTACACGAGAATACGAAGTGGGTGCAGAGATTGCAACTTCTATCGTAATTAGTGATGTGGGTGCAAATGGTTCACAAGACTCTGCAAACTTTACATTGAATGGTGCAGTAAGTCCAACTCCATTGTTGAGAACTGGTACACCAGAAGGCCTAGACCCAGCCACAGAAGCAAATGCGTACTTCAGGTCTCACCTGAATGCGGGTACTGGTGCAAACCACAATATTGTCTGGAAAGTTACGACTATCTTCGATTCGACCAACTTTGCTGCGATCACAATTGATGACACAGTTGCTCCAGAAAACGGAACATTGAGCACTGCGGGTGACGGAATTTACACTCACCCAATTAACTCACCTGCTGCGTTGCTTCTTGACTCTGCTGGTGCGACTGCGGAAAACAACATTGCACAGGCTGGAATATCGACTCTTGCTCCTGCTAATCTGGACGGTGATAATCGATTCAATATCAGTTATGCATTCGATAACAACAGTCAAAAAGACCGTGAAACTGAACAACCATTTACAGTGAATGTTCGCGCTATCGGTCTTGCGACAGGTCAGTGGGTAGAAACTACCACTCGAATCACTCGACAGAACACCAACGCAATCTCAGTAGTGTCTCCGGTAGAAAGAAACTACGACAACCCAGCATAATATAGATAAGTGATAAGGGGGGGATTCTCCCCCCTATTTTTTTTGGAGATAGATTATGGAATTAACATTACAACAAGCTGCCGACGTAATCGGTAAAACACCCGACGAAATTCTCTTTGTCGTGCAAGACGGTAGACTACCGTGCAACATACTTCCCGATCCTGAAATAGAATATAACGATGACGGCACGATTCGTTTTGTTGGCGAAAGGTCAGACGGTGTTGAGTATCGTTTTAAGTTTGATGATTGTATTGCTTTTAAAAAGGAACTAGACGAAGGTCTGGACGGAGAACTCAGACAAATATTAGAGGGATGAGATGGCCAGAGAACGAGTAAGAATCACTGTCGATGGGCTAGTCATTGAAGTTTTAAAAAATGGCGAGAGAACTTACCATGAATATAATTCTGAAATAGAAGCATTAAACTCAGCCAAAACTTTAATTGAAACCGAAATCACAGAGAGAACTGAGTAATGGCAATTACGTTTGGTACCGGAGGTAGTGTCAAGGAAATGGTTCAATGGTACGACGCCGACACTACTGGTGGTTGGGGTGGTGCCAACGACGGACTAGAAGGGTTCGGTTCGAACATCGAGGGAACCGACTGTATTGTTGCGGCACTACGTAAAAACGAAAACGTTTCGATTACGTATACTGGCACATTAACAAGTATTCCATCTGGTTCTCAACTTATTTTCAATTTCTTTACGACGATTGCCGCAGTATTAACTTCGCTTGATGTTGACGTAAACGATGGTGCGTCAGGAACAGCAAATTTCGATTTTTTGGCAGATTTTACTGGATCAGAAAAGGTTACATTACAAACATTTATTCCTATTGCTTTGGATTTAAGTGCTGGGACATTAAACGTTCCCACAAATAATTTATCCGATGTATCTTATAATATTATTGTTCAAAACGTAAACATTAAAGCAGTTGATAATAACTTCTGGGATGCGGCTTATGTTGGTGATGGAATAACTCTAATTGGAACCACAGTAAGTGATACTCTGTTTTTGGAGGGTCATGATAACGACATCACCGCCGACATTCACAATGGTGTTTTACAAGCCTATGAAGATGTTGTTTTTGCACAACATAACATTGATATCAATACTACTACAGGAAACAGTGACAAAGAAAGTCTCACCTTTATCGAAACATTAAACGGAACAAATAGTTACACATTAGGTGGGACAGGTACAGCAGTTTTTACAGGTACCAACATTCAAAGTACAGGCACGGTTACTCTTGTGGTTGACATGTCAAACATGACTTCGTTTAGTATGACTTCTGGATCTATTAATAATGCTACAACGGTTACCTTTACAAGTGGTCAAAGTATTATTAGAGCCGTCTTCAATGATGTAACTACTTTAAACACTGGAACTTCGACGTTTAATGACAACTCATTGAACACCGTTACCACTGCAAACATAGCATCAAATTCTTCGGGACTTCGATTAACTTCGGTCACTACACCAAACGTAACTGGAAACCTTACCGACTGTATTATCAATTCTTCAGGAAGAGTTAGTGTAACAGGTGGAAACACGTTAACAGATTGTTCATTCACCGACACCTCCGCGACAACATCGGCAGTATTAGCAAGCACAACCACGATAGGAAACATTACGGGTTGTACTTTTACTCGAACTTCTGGAACAACCAATGCAATTGACATTGGTGATGTTGGTACAACAACTTCCGTAGATTTTACTGGAAACACATTGTCCGGTTATGGGACACAAACAGCAGGAGATGGAATTTCTAGTACCGCAGGTGGTGCAATTGCAGTAAACTTCACATCTAATGTCACATTAACAATTAATGTGGTTAGTGGTTCGACTATTCCTACGGTTGAGATAAGTGGTACTGGTACAGTTAATATTGTAGCGTCAATTACAACTACTATTTCAGGCCTTTTAGGTAACTCAGAGATACGAGTATTAGATAATCCATCACCATACTCTGCAACTACATTACCAGCACCAAGTATCACTACTATTGCATCAACTGAAACTGTGAGTGCAAACACCTTTACGGGTGATGGTACAAACTATTTTCAGATTAATACTGGAGGTGCATTTGTAACCATCGATGCAGTTGGCACCGCCGCATTCACAGATGCGGGTGTCTTGAGAGATGGAGACACCACAGCCGTCACGAACGGGACTGCATTATCGGATGGAGATAAAATAAGAGTAGTAGTACGAGATGACGCAGACAATCCTACATTACAGTTGTTTGACGAATTTGAAGTTGACGCTGATCCTACAGCACCTACTGGATCTTCAATAATTACCAAGACGGCTTCTTCTGGATTTACTTCTGCGTTTGGGTCTGCAATTACTGGATCAAACTCTAAGACTGTAACAGTAGAAAAAGTTGGAGCTAAGTTTGACTTCAATGTGTCTGATGGAGAGATTCTTGATTTCTTGGTGTTTAGAACGGGTAGCAATGCAATTTTATCCCTAAACAATGAGATCACATCAACCACGAACTCATTCCCTATATCGCAGACCGGTGACAGAAACTATCGAGACCCAGCGTAGTAAATGTATAAATAGACTAATAGAGATTCTTCCGGAGAAAATAAATGGCACTTGGAGATAAGAGATTCACACGGATACCACCAGAAAGCACTGGTGACCGTCTGTACATGATTCACACTGCCGAAATCGAATTCGAAAACAAAGGCAATTACGATGCCGTTGTAGGTTATGAGTGGCAGATCGGTAAAATGTATAATATTGCAGGCTTCGGCGGAAACGGAATGGTTCATGTACATGGTGTTTACGACAAAGGTGATGGTACTGGTATTCTTGCAGTACACTACAATAAAGCTGCAAAGTTTGAAAATCTTGAACCTCAGACCGGTGCAAAAATTCAGTTTGATATTGATGACGATGATGTATTAGAAAACATTGCCGATGTTAAGTCATTCTATGATGTCTACATCCCCGCACAAAATATCATGGGTTATGACAACCCCGAATACGGTCTTGATGTTGACAACCAAGGTTCAGCCAATGTTCGTTTCGCAGAAGGTCAACCACAGTTAGACGCATGGGGTAAGTTGCGTACTTCTGGTGCGACAATGCTGGGTAACTATGTGTTTGGTGGTGAGGCAAAGGTTACGGATAACTTCTCTCCCGTAGAGATCGACGGTGGTTATATTGACTACGATCAAACTCGAAAATCTGTAAAGGTCGGATTTGATCATACGGCTGTTACTGGGGCAACATTTGCGGGTAACACATCGAACACTTATCACCCATATATCCCAGGCTCTTCACACTTATGGCAGGGCACATTCTTACTGAACTCACCATCGTCTGGTGATGGCACAAACGGTGCGTACCGTCGTTGGGGTCTATTCGACGCAGACAACGGGTTCTTTTTTCAACTAGGAAAAGACGGTTACACTAAGGGTACTGCATCAACAACCAATGAAGGGTTCTGTGTTGTTATTCGTACAAAGACCAGTGGTACAGTAACCAATACGATTATTCCACAAGACGATTTCAACGGCGATAAACTCGACGGTAGTGGTAGGTCACAGTTGACATTTGATCTCGAAAAGAACAACCAATACTGGATTGATGCTCAGTGGCATGGTGCGGGTCGTGTTCGATTCGGTACATATCTGAACGGTACTCGTATCGTGATGCACACCTACTATGCGGGTAACATTGAAACAGTCGCAATGTCGCAGACTGCATCGTTGCCTTCATGTACATCGATCAAGTCGGCAGGTACACCACTCACTTCACTCTACATTGAGACGTGGGCACAGTCAGTATGGTCAGAGACAGAGCTGACACCAACTGAATTCGGTAAACCATCCACATACGCATCAACACACGCAACAGTCACCGCAAACATCGATAGTGACTGGCAGTATTTGTTCTCAATGTCTCCGAAAGAAGTATTATCAGATGGTCGAGTCGATCATGCATTGTTTATGCCTACATCTATTAGTGCATTCGGATTCGATCAGACATCGGGTGCGGCGAATGGTTTGGTCGCAGTCATTGATCTCAAAGCAGAGGTCAATTCTGTATTGAACCACGGTAACTGGACAGATATCCCAGGCACCAACGTGCAGTATTCATATCCAACCGCTGGCGACAGTGCATACGAAGGTGGTCTGACAAGATTACAAGAAATGTTTGCGGGAAGATACGAAACAGATCTGACTGACACATACAACAACTTTCAATACGGAGCACTCAAAAACTTCTCAGAAGACGGTGGTACAGCAGAGAATACAATTACTGGTGCGACACAGACAAATCCAGTTGTGATCACAACAGGTGAGTTGTTGAAGTTCACCAACCCTTCACCTCACACAGTAACATTCCCATTGAATACTAATCGATATCAAGGCAAACTTGAGATCAACGATGTGGGTGGTATGACTCAATTGAACGGTAACAAGTATCTGATCAAACCAATCGGCACAACATCGTTTGAACTATACGATGATTCAGACGGATCAGGTAACATTGATCCCGCAAGCAGTGTTGACGGTTCAGCATTCGGTGCCTACACAACAGGCGGTACGGTCAAAGGGTTTAAGGGTTCGCGACTGACATGGAGTTTCTATGCCAAGACACGTACCGTATTACACGACAACGTGAAGTTGATGTTGACGATCAACTGGAAAGAGATTATCCAGTAGTGATTCACTTCCGGTACGGAACTCAGTGGG
>Ga0213860_10000068_pt1 | contig 40372 bp, 39 predicted proteins | sample PICome_3_FD_160118 | JGI IMG/M metagenome (GOLD analysis project Ga0213860, IMG submission 160118) | Coastal seawater microbial communities near Pivers Island, North Carolina, United States - PICO550 | ecosystem: Environmental > Aquatic > Marine > Coastal | place: USA: North Carolina...
AGTAGTACGAATCAATACAAAGATATTACAGGTCAAGTAACAAATAACATAAATAGTTCCGCTATAACATTTTCTTTAGGTAATACATCTGAGTGGAGATTTGTTGATACTTATCAAACAAGTATATTTACATACCAATATGTGGAAATGGGAAGTATGGTTGTAGCAAATCAAGCATCTGTTCAAAGTCCTGGTAATGGAAGTTATACAGTAAGAGTTTATCCTGTTTCAAATAATACTGGTACCTCAAACAAAACTAATACTTTAACTTTTACTGCCGGTAGTGATAGTGATACTACAACATTAACTCAATTGTTCCAAACTGTTTGGACAGCATCTCCATCTTCACTTTCATTTGTACAAGGCGGTGGAACAGAAAATATTACACTTAACACATCATTTAGTTGGACAGCATCGGTAAGTGGTACTGGATTCAGTTTAAGTGTAACAAGTGGTACTGCAGGAACTCATACAATTGGAGTAACTGCTCTATCAAATAGTGGTGGAGCAAGGACAGGTACAGTTACAATATCAGCATCAGGTCAAACTGACCACACAATTTCATTATCACAAGCAGGAGCAGATTCTAATTTAGATGTAAGTTGGAATAATGGATTTACTTATGAGGAAGGTGGTGATACAAGTACACTAACATTATCAAATAACTCATCACAATATAGAGAATATAATATTTACGCTAGACAAGATTATGGTTCAACTGTAACTTGGTCAATTAATTATGGTACTTCAAATGCAGTATGGAATACTGGTGGTAGTACAAGTACATCAGACCAAACTGCTACAGTTGGAACAACTGCAGTTTATAAAACTTTACGAGTACTTGCAAATTCAAGTTCAGGTAATGTAACATTCCAAGTAGAAGTAACCTCAACTACTTCAACAGATACATATATAAGAACTTATACACATACTGGTACTGGTTCTGGTCCTGGTGGTGGTGGTGATGGACCACCAGAAGAACCTCAGCTATAAAAAAATATTACTTTATATATTTATATAAAAGGTTACGATGAAGAAGAAAAAGATACCACCATGGATATTATTAGTTTGTACCGGAGCAGGTAACAACATACAAGGTGGAGCTGATATTTGGGTAAACAACTTCTTAAAAGAAGTTTGGCCATCGTTACCTAATAAAAAAAGGTTTAGATTACTTATTGATTCTAAAAGACCTTCTAATTTCAAAGAAACTTCTTTACCAATTGGTTTGAAATACCATTTTCATTTTGATGACCCATCTTTAACTGAACAATGGGGTAAAGAATCCAAATGGATTCATTTTTTACATCCACATTATCATATGAGACCACATCTTTGGGAATTTGAAGATAAATTTGGTGTTTGTTTCGTTCATGCATATCCTAAAGATATGTTACAAGTTAAAGTTGAACTACCTGAATTAGATAGAGTACAGCTAGGAACAAAAGTTGATGAAAAGTTTTATAGTGAATTCTTGTTAACTTGTAAACGAAGAATATGGATTGGATTAAATAAATCAAGGTTACTATCAGATTTCCCAAATTACACTTATTATCTTCCTAACTATTATGAGTTCCAAGGGCCAGGTTCATTAACAACTAATGTTGAAAATGGAATTGTTGCATTTGCAGCAAGAGCAGAATCAAGAAAATGTTTACATTGGATGAATGGTATAGATAAAGGATATGCATTAACATCTCAATGGGATGTTAAAAACTTAAAAGATGTTACAAGATTTCAGTTACCAACAGTAGATATTTACCAATGGGAACCAGGTATAAAACACGCTTTCTTTACCAAAGATTGGGGAATATTCCATGGAGCATATTTCAGAGAACCATTTGGATATTCAATATTTGAAGCAGTAGATTATGGAAAGTTACCAATCATAAATAAAGATTGGGCACCTGATATTGAATACAAATATAGAGTAAGTACAAAAAATGAATTTGATAAATGCCTCAAACAAATAAAGAAAGATTCTCATGAAACTCGTGTAGAAGAAAGAAATAAGTTAATAAAATTTATGAAACGTTTTGATAATAAAAATGAGTGGGTAGACCAAGTAAGAAGTCAAGTTCTATCTTTTTATTAAAATTATTTTTCGTTTAATATATTTTTATATATTTATATACAAAGGGGGAAAGGGGGTTAGTAGCAGCACTAAAAATGAGTATATTAAATAGACATTTTATAAAAGACTTTATAACCAATAACTTAAGCACTAAGAGAGATTCTAATGATAGAGAATATACTGAATCTACTCCTATTAGTTATAGGTGGACTCATGGTGCAACCGATGAAACAATGGGAGATGGTTTATTGGTTTATAGTGCAATTCACTACCTTCGTGCTAAAGTATGTGTGTGTTTGGGAAGTGGTGGTGGATTCATTCCAAGAATCATGACTCAATCAAGGATAGATTTATATGATGCTGGAATATTTGAAGGGGATAGAGATTATAATTGGGGAGATATTGGAGTTACATTTTTAGTAGATGCATCAAATGGAGTTGGTGGTAATGTGGATTGGTTAGATGAAAACTCATATTTAAGAAAAAACTTTTTCCCAAGGATTATAAATGATACTACTGAAAACGCTTATTACAACTTTTTTATAAAAGAAGATATAAAGATTGATTATCTTCATATAGATGCAGGTCATACATACGAGGATGTAAAACTTGATTTTGATTTGTATTCTAAATTACTTTCACCACAAGGAATAATATCAATACATGATACTGATGATTCATTTGAAAAAGAATATATCGTAACAAAAGATATATCAGACCAAAATCATCACGATGAATTTGTTGATGGCCCATCTAAATTAATTAAAGAATTGAAACATAACTCCGATTGGGAAGTTTTCAACTTTTTTAATAATGGTATATTTAAGAGTAAGCCGGCATCAACTGGATTAACATTCGTACAACGATGCAAAAAATAAATTTGGTTACTGTTGTAGGTCATAATACAACACTTCTTCCACACATGCTTAATCACTATAAGAATATCGTTGATGATATCTATGTTGTGGTTTATAGACAACACGAATTAGATGGAATAGTTGAAGAAGTACGAAATCTAGGCATAAAACCATACAAAGTTGTTACAGAACCCAAATTCAATTGGGAAAGAGTAACTGAACTATATAATGAAGTAAAACAAACCAAACCCGATGAATGGTGGGTGGTTTCGGATGATGATGAACTTCATGTTTACCCAAAATCTTTAACAGAACTTATTACAGAGTGTGAAGATAGTGGGTTTGAATTCATCACAGGAGGATTCCTCGATAGGATAGGAGAGGATGGAGAGTTTCCTTTAATAACAAAAGAAACTAATATTTGGAAATCGTTTCCACTTGCAGGATTTTTTAGATATCCTATGAGTGGAGCGATGCCGAATAAATGTTGTGTTATGAAAGGAAATATAAATGTTACACCAGGTCAACACTTTGCTGTTATTGGTGATACTGATACATGGAGGGAACGAGGTTGGAATCATCCTAAAAGATATCCAGTAGAAAATGGTCTAATTCAGGTACATCATTTCAAATGGGATTCTTCAGTTCTTGAAAGATTAAAAGAAGTATCAGAAACAAAAACAAATTACTCTTATTGGAAAGAGTATAAAAAAATGTATCGTAATATTCAGATTAACGATTGGAAAATTGATATAAATAATTCTGAATTTATGATTCAAGAAATGAAAGATAATTCTTACCTTGATTATACGAGGTGGAAAGAACTATCAGATGTTATAGTAAAAATATGAAAGATAAGTTAGCAATAATTGTTCCATTCCGAGATAGGCAACAACATTTGGATATATTTGTTCCTCACATGCATTCTTTTCTTGAGGATAAAGGAATAGATTACACTATTTTTATTGCAGAACAAGCAGATGATAGACCATTTAATTATGGAAAATTATGTAATGTAGTTGCAAAGGAAATTGGTAAAGAATATACTTACTTTGTATTTCATGATATCGATATGTTGCCGGTAGATGATGAATGTGACTACTCATATTCCGATGTTCCTATACATTTAGCCTCACAAGTTCAAGTTCATAATTATAAACTACCATATGTACAGTACTTTGGTGGAGCTGTATTAATTAGCCGAGAAGATTTTGAAAATGCTAATGGATACTCAAATGAATATTGGGGATATGGGTTTGAGGATTTGGATTTACTTTTTAGGTTAAAAGAAAGTGGTGCTTATTTGGAAAAGTTTTATGACTTAAATAAAACATACTCTAGTTACAATACTTTAGATATTTTACCATATAGAATAGAGGATGTTAAATTAAGCATCAACGAAAAAACACAGAAGATACAGTATAATACTTTTGATTCTAATTCATATATCTATGGAGTAATGAATAAGTTTACTACAAAATCAACAAAAGATAGTTTTTGTATTTCATTTTGGTTTAATGATGATTCGGATATAACTGATATTAAAAATCTCATATCTTTTGAGGGTTCTAATACTGGTGTATTTTTATCAAATGGAAATCAACTAATAGGTCAAATTTGGGATGACTCAGATAATCATAAGGAAATAGTAACAACATACTCTAGAAATAGATGGAATCATTGTGTTTTCTCTTTTGATAAGATAGAAAATCAAATAAAACTTTATATAAACAACATAGAGATAACACAAAAACTAGATGAAGGATTTAACATATACGACTATACGAATCATTGTATATTAATATCAGATGATAACTCATCTATAAAACTTTCTAATATTTTAATTTATGAAAAAGAAGCTTCTGCTGATTTTGTAAATGAAATGTATTATAATGGAGAATCTTATTTAGATTTAATTGAAAATAAATATGGATATTATCCAACAAATTATTTCACATACAATAAAGTATATAGAAATGATATTTTACTAGATGATGGTATATCTAAGAATCATATAAAAATTTATGGAAACTTAAATCCATCACTAGAAACAATTCATCTTACAGATGAGTTGTATTTACCTGTTAGATTGGAAGGAAAGTATAATTCATTAACTCACGATAACGATGAGGATATTGTTAGTTTATATTATGAATATAATCCTGATATAACAGAAAATGCAGATATCTTTTTTGAAGATATACTTACTGGCCAAGTTAATTGGAAAGAAATTGGTATAAACTCTTTAGATTATGATATCGTAAAAGAAGATAAAGAACCTAATTACAAACACTATAAAATAATTACTTGATATGACAGAAGAACAAGCAAAAGAAATTATTGGTTTACTAAAAGATATATTAGAATCTACACAAAATGTAGAAGATTCTCTTTTGGATGCTAATTTTCAAGAACATAATAAAAAAGTAGAATGGAACTTGTGGGAAATACACAATATTGCTAAATTTTTAGTTAAAGGTAGAAGTGGAACATTAAATTCATTACCAGAAAATAGACCATCAAGAGATGCCGAAAGAAAACAGAATATCTCGGAAGAAGATAACTCATAAACTTGGTATAATCGTTCCATATAGAGATAGAGAACAACAACTCAAAAGGTTCTTATCTCATATGAAAGAATACATCAAGGATATTGATTACGAAATCTTCATCATTGAACAATCAGATGATAAACCTTTTAACAGAGGTAAACTTCTGAATGCAGGATATAAGCATGCCGTTGATAAAGGATGTGATTATTTTGTATTCCATGATGTTGATATGTTACCTGAAGATGTAGATTATTCTTATTCAGATAAACCTCTACATTTAGCAACCCATTTACAAGAACACGATTACGAAACAACATTCTTTGATTACTTCGGTGGGGTAACAATGTTTACCAAAGAAGATTTTGAATCTATAAATGGATTCTCTAATGAATATTGGGGCTGGGGATTTGAAGATGATGATTTACTAATAAGGTGTGTTGAAAAAAATCTTAATTTAGATTTTGATGTAAGTGGTTTAAGTGAAATAACTACAATAGAAACTTTCAAATTTGATGGAGGTAGTTCTTCTATCCATCTAGAAGGAAAGGATACTTTTCTATTAGAAGATGATTTCACAATATCAGTATTTGTAAAGCCAGAAAAAATAAAAGTTAGTGAAAACAAAAATTATGATGAATACCCAATACTATCTATACCAGGCTACAACATTGGATTATTTTACAATTCCTTTCGTAGATTTGTTTGTCAGGTATATGATTTAGATAAGAAACCATACTCAATAACAACCGATATATTAGGAGAACGATGGGTTAACCTAACTATGGTTTACAAAAAACCATCTATGATGGGAGGTAGTAATAAAAATACCTTATCTTTGTATTTGGATGGAAACTTATGTGAAACAATAGAAATGGAAAATGAAATATTAGATTTATCATCTAATCAAATATTCATAGGAGTTCCAAATAGTAAAAAAACAAACAAAGATTTTTTCTTTGGTCAAATATCAAGTGTTGAGATATACGATATAGGATTACAAGAGGATGAAATAATTGAAATATATAAAAATTCAAAAAAACCAAAGATAAAAAACTTTGGGAAATACAAATCAAGTAATTTTTTATATACACAAATATTACCTGAAATATCTAATGATAAAAAAGCAGTAGATTTGGCTGGAACATATAATGTTAAATTAAATAATATATATTTATATAAAGATACTCAATCATTAAAATCTTTCTTACCAAAACCACATAGAAGAAATAGTAGATTTGTATCACTAGAACATAAATCCAATTCCTCAATAGGAAATAGATGGATTCACAATGAGACACGAAAAAATCAAATAAAATACTATAACGAAGTTAGACAAGATATCTCAGATTTTAGAATTGATGGTATAAACACTTTGAGATATAAACTAGTAGAAGAATCATATTTAGATAAGAAGGTAAATAAAATATCAATACAGTTATGAAAGAAACACCAGAAATAGGAATTATATGCGGTAACTTTGATGTTCTACATCCTGGTTATCTTGAAATGTTTATTGAGATGGAAAAGAATTGTAAAAAACTTTTTATTTTACTACATGATGACCCTACCATTGAAAGACCTGAAAAGAAAAAACCAATTCTTTCAGTAGAGGAAAGAAAACAAATGTTATATAAGTTTACAGATGCTCATACAATACTCAGTTATAACACAGAAGAAGAACTTTTATTCTTAATAAAAAGTATAAATCCTGATGTAAGATTTTTAGGAGATGATTATATTGATAAAGATTACACAGGAAAAGAAATTGGTACTCTTATTCATTGGATAGACCGTTCTCATGGGTGGAGTACAACAAAATTCAAACAAAAAATTGCAGATTCAATATGAAACTAGGAGTTTGTGTACCATATAGAAACAGAGAAGCTCACTTAGAAGAGTTTGTACCAAGAGTTGGTGAATATCTTGAATCTAAAGGTATAGATTATTGTATGTATTTTGGTCATCAAACCGATGATAAATTATTTAATAGAGGTGCAATGAAAAATATTGCAGCAAAACATGCTTTTGAAGATGGATGTGATTATATAGTTTGGCATGATATAGATATGATACCTGAATTAGGTGGTGGTGCTGATTATTCTTTTCCAAAAGATAATCCAATTCATATTGCAACTCAAATATCACAAATGAACTATCAACTAAAGTATGAAGAATATTTTGGTGGAGCGGTTTTATTTTCAAAAGAACAAGTTGAAAAAACAAATGGATATTCAAACGACTATTGGGATTGGGGAATGGAAGATGATGATTTATTTTGGAGGTGTGTATTAGAAGGATATGCTGAAACGAAAAAACTACCATACTCAGATAAAGAAGAATCTTATATATCTTTTAATGGAATTTCATCTCATGTACAAATACCATCTAGTAGAAGTTTAAGAAATGTTACATCTAGGTCACATACTATATCAATAGTAGTGAGAGCACAACAACAAGAAGATAAAGTTCCTATATGGTTGGTGGGTGATGAAAATAGGCAGTTTATAGAATTTCCTATATTAAGAAGGCCAGGATATGATTATGGGTTAAGTTACAATAATTCTAGAGCTTATACAGCTCAACTTTGGAACAATCAGAAAGAACACTTATATCAATGGATAAAACGATATGAAAACCAATGGACAGTTATAACTCTAGTTGTTGATACTGATAACTCTAACATTCACTTCTATATGAATGGAAAAGAATCAGATGCAAGATGGGGAACTGGTACACATTCACCTCTAAAATATCAAGGTAACTTAAAAAGATATGGTAGTGTCCCTTTTTATTTAGGAACAACCACTTCTGTTCCTATTGATAATATACAAAGATGGTTTAAGGGAGATATTGCAGACCTTAAAATATACAAAGGAGTATTATCAGATGAGGAAGTAAAGGAAATACCAAAAACAATAGCTGATGATAGGTTAGTACTTCATTATGATTTTAGTGATGGAACTGCAACAGATAAATCTGGTAGAGAAAATCATGGAGAAGTTATAAATTGTGATTTTGAAAAAGGAAATATAGATATTCCACATACTTCTGTACCTCATAGAAGATTAGGTAGATTATTTTGTTTACCACATAAAGATGAAGGATTGGTTGAATCCAATGGAGGGGTAATGAAATGGGCAAAAGGAGAAACAACAGCCAGAAACGAAAGAAGATTTGTTCATCAGATGCAGGGAGGAACTTGGGATTATAAAAACGATGGTATGAATACCTTAGAGTATAATCTAGTAAGTATTGAAGATATATCTGATAAAGCAAAAATGATAAATGTTACTTTATGAACCATTTACAAGATGTAAATAACAAACTAAATGAAGTTGGTTGTGGATTCTGTTTAGCAAAATGGACTCAAGTAACTATGCACCTTAGTACAGGTATGACTCATTCATGCCACCACCCATCACCACATAAAATACCACTAAGAGAAATAGAAAGAAATCCATCTGCATTACACAATACAAGACATAAGAAAGATAAGAGAAGAGAAATGTTATCAGGAAAAAGACCTGACGAGTGTAACTATTGTTGGAACGTAGAAGATAATTCAAAATCATATTCTGATAGAACCTTCAAATCTTCAGAACAATGGTCATGGCCAGAATATGATAAAATTAAAAATTCAAATTGGAGAGATAACTTTAATCCAAAATATGTTGAGGTTTCGTTTTCAAACACTTGTAATTTTAAGTGTGCATATTGTGGACCACAGTATTCTTCAAAGTGGGTAGAAGAAATAGAGAAACATGGTCCGTATAACACCTCTACAAATTATAATCAAATAGATACTCTTAGGAAAAGAGGAGAGATGCCCTATAAAAAGAGTGAAAAAAACCCCTATATTGATGCATTTTGGGAATGGTGGCCTGATTTATATAAAGATTTACATACATTTAGAATTACAGGTGGAGAACCTTTACTTTCTAAAGATACATTTAAGGTATTAGAATATATTAGGGATAATTGGGAAGATAATCCAAACTTATCTTTGGCAATAAATACAAATATGAATGTACCCAAAGGTTTAATGAATCGTTTTATAGAATTATGTGAAGATTTATCTAATAACAATAAAGTTAGAGAACTTATAATATTTACATCAGTTGAAGGAACAGATAAACAGGCAGAATATACTAGATATGGGTTACACTATGAAACCTTTTGGAAAAATGTTGATACTTTTTTAACTAAACTACCAAAAGTTACTGTAAATATTATGGCAACCTTCAATGCACTTTCTGTTTTTACTTATGGTGATTTGATTGATAGAGTTTTTCATATGAAGAAGAAACATCAAAATGGAAAAAGATATTGGGTATCTGCCATTCAACTAGATACATCATATTTAAGATGGCCTTCTCATTTATCTGTTAGAATTTTAGATGATGAAGATAAAAAGTTAATATTAGAATCTGCTAAAAAAGCTTTGTATTATGGTATTAAAGAATTTACACACGATAACTATGGGTTTTCTAATGTTGAGATACAAAAGATAAAAAGAATCTATGATTACTCGATAGGTCATAATGTAATATATGATATAGAAAAAAATAGAAAAGATTTTATAAAATTTGTAGATGAATTAGATAAAAGAAGAGGAACGAATTTTGTAGATACATTTCCACAACTAAAAGAGTTTTATGTTAGAAATAAGAAAGGGGAATCCATGGATATTTTGGCCAAGTAGTATTTGTGATAGCTTACCAGAAAATCCAGCGGATAAATTACTTAATGGAAAACATTCTTATAAAATAGAATTATCTTTTACATTGTTAGATACTTCATCTGATAAAAAAACCTTATTTTGTATTCTACCAAAATATTCAGGTATTGATATAGAAAAAGAAAAATTACTTTTATTAGTAGGTAAAAAAGATAAAACTGAGTTTTACAACTTAGACTATGAAATTTATCCTCATAAAAAAACACATATATTGTATGAGTATATTTATAGTGAGAAGCTATGTATTACTGTAAACGATAAACTAATAAAAGAAATTAATTTAACAGAACCGCTTGGGTTTGATGAAAATCCACACATAATATTCGGGTCAGGAAACTTTCCTAAAAACGGTTTTAACTTAAATTATACAGATGTAAATTTCCACGAGTTTAAGTTTTATTCAAATGGAGAGTTATTATCTAATCATGATTTTGAAGAATTTATTTTCGATAAATCTGTTGATAAAACAACAAATTGCAATTTTATACATAAACTTTAGAGTTATATGAAAAGTATATTCGGTAAAAGAGAAAACGAAACATTTCAACAATATAGAGAACGCTCTATAAATTCCATCTCAAAATCATTTTGTGGTGCTAAGTGGTACAACGCAACTATATGGTTGGGAAATGGAACAACTGCAAGTTGTCATCACCCACCTGCACATAAAATACCTTTAGATGAAGTTGCTAAATCTTATAAAGCTCTTCACAATACAACATACAAGAAAGCAATTCGAAAAGAAATGTTAGAAGGTATTAGACCGAAGGAATGTGAATATTGTTGGAAGATTGAAGATTTAGGAGATGATAAAGTTTCCGATAGAGTTTATAAATCTGTAATATACTCAGACCAAGAGTTAAAAGATGCAAAAGAAGTTATGGGTTATACCGAAGATGTTGACCTTAAAACATTAGAGATTGCATTTGATGCAAATTGTAACTTTGGATGTTCATATTGTAATGCATCCTTTTCTACTACATGGCAAAAAGATGTAAAACAATTTGGACCATATCAAAACCTAGTATCAGATGGTGCAGGAGCATTTCAACATGATGGAGGTCATGCAATGCCTTATGGAAGAAAGAATGAAGGTAATCCTTATGTAGAGGCGTTTTGGAAGTGGTGGGAAGCTGAATTACAATATAGTTTAAGAGAATTAAGAGTGACTGGTGGAGAACCATCAATGTCACCAGACTTTTGGAAACTAATGGATTGGTGGAAAGCAAATCCTGAATGTGAAGTTCCTTTTGCAGTTAATTCTAACTTAGGACAAAAGAAAAAATTATTAGATGCTTTGATTGAATCATCTAAAAGTTTCAAAGATTTTAGTATCTATACATCAAATGAAGCAACAGGTATTCAAGCTGAATATATTAGATATGGTTTGGATTGGGATGTTTGGCTAAATAATATGCATAGAGTAAACTCCGAAGGAAACATCAAATCAGTAAACGTAATGATGACAATAAATGCACTTTGTTTATTTTCTATTACTGAATTTATGGATGAGATGTTAAAATTAAAAGAAAAGTATAGTCAACAAGCAGCTGTAATGTCTTTCAACATACTACGTTTTCCTTCGTTTCAATCAATAGTTACTTTACCTGAAGAAATAAGATTAGAAAGAGCAGACCATATTGAAAAATGGTTAGAAAAAAATTGGAAAGGTGGTAGAGAAGGATTATTAGATATGGAACGAGATGGAATACTTCGTATGATTGATTACATAAGAAGAATTGAATCAGGACATAGACATACTTCATCCAAAGAAAGTAGAGAAAGAGATTGGAAATCATTTTACTCTCAATATGATAAAAGAAGAAAGAAAAACTTTTTAGAGGCTTTTCCTATGTTGAAAGAGTGGTGGGATAGTATACCTGAAACAAATATAGAACAACTTAAAACTGTTATCGATGGAGATGATGCTAAATCAAATAGATATGTTGATGAAGTATTACAAAAAGCCAAAGATGAAGGTTGGGTTCTTAATCCACAATGGGCAAATCCAGGTGCACAAGATTACATTGAACCAGATGACCAACAACAAGATGATATGATTGATTTAGTTGAACAACTAAACGCAAACTCAGATGATAAGCATGTTGGTGGTATAGCAGGAAAGAAATTATTATGAAAATAAAACCATCAGAAGGAAATAAAACGTTTTGTATGGCTCCTTGGTCACACACTTACCTTTCACCACAAAGTGAGAGAAGATTATGTTGTGCTTCTAGAGAAAAAGCCGATTGGGCAACACAGTACATAGATGGAGATTCTGCAGATGAAGGTTCAACATATAATCCTGGTACATTAAAAGACCATTGGAATTCTGATTACATGAAGGGAATTCGTAGAGATTTAATGGCAGGTAAAGAAATACCACAATGTGCTGTTTGTAACGATAAACTACTAAACATTTCAATTTATAGAGATTATTTTACAAAAACTCTATTCCCAAATAAAATTGATGAAGCTTTTGAAAAGACACGAGATGATGGTTATACCGATATGGTGCCAATTTCATTCGATTACAGAGTAAGAAATCTTTGTAACTTCAAATGTAGAATGTGTGGTGACCAACTATCTTCATCTTGGGAGGCTGAACGAAGAGCAATGGGTGATTATGAACAAGAAGGTAATACTGATTTTTGGGCTCTTAAAGAAAATAAACCTGCTATAGAAAACTTTCAAAAAGATGTTGCTGAAGCTGAACTATGGGAGGCAGTAAAAAGTGGAGTTATAGAAGAAATATATTGGGTAGGTGGAGAACCTTTAATGTGGGAGATACATTGGGAAATCATGGAATATTTGGTTGAAAATGATTTGGCAAAAAATGTATGGATACGATACAACTCAAACTTTAGTAGAACTACTTACAAACATTGGGATTTACGAGAAATGTTACCACATTTCAAAATGGTTCAGATTTGTGCATCAATTGATGGTGTAGGTGAAAATGTAGAATATGTTAGACATGGTATAAAATGGGATAGTTGGATTAAAAACTTCAAAGATTTTACTTTCCTAAATAAAAAATATGGTGATTATGGAATTGCGTTTGATTTAACAATAACAACACCAGGTTTATTCTGTCTAAAAGAGTTATTAGATTTAGCATTAGAATTGGATGTACATACATTAATTAAAACTACATTTGCTTTTGATAGTTCTATTATGATGTGTCCTCAAGTTTTACCTAGAGAACTATTTGATGAAATATTAGATGATTTGATTGAGTATGCAACTCCAAAGGTAATTAATACAAAATATTCTTATTGGATTGATTGTTTAACTGACCTTAAAAACAGACAAGTTTTCTCTGAACAATATGATGATTGGCAAGATGGGTTAAAAAGAGGTAAAAAAAGATTAGAGAGAGTAGATAAGTGGAGAAGAAATGAAGGAGTTATTGAAACTATATACGAACAAAACCCAAAAGTATTAGAATGGTGGAATTCTATTGACTTATCAGATGAACCTGATATACCAACAAATATAATATGATAGCTGCTGGAGAAGAATATAGAAAAAAGTCATTTTGTGTATTACCATTTACACATTTGGCAACACACCCAATTGGTACAGTAACACCTTGTTGTATAACCGATATGACAGATGGTGTATCTACTGCTTCCGATAAAGATGGCCATCATTTGTTTTTATCTAAAGATAGTTTGGATGATATATCTAATTCTGATAAGTTTAATGAAATAAGAAAACAAATGGTTAATGGTGAATTTCCATCTGTTTGTCAAAAGTGTTACAAATATGATTTTAATGGAGTTCATTCTAAACGAATGGAATCTAACTTAAAGTTTGCTCATTTAATTGATGAATGCTTTAAGAATGTTAATCCAGATGGTTCACTAAAAACAGTAAACTACAAATATGTTGAATTAAGATTAGGTACTGTTTGTAATTTGAAATGTACAACTTGTAATCCATTTTCATCTAATAGATGGCATCAAGATTTGAGTGCATTTAAGGGAACTGAATTTGAAAGAGATTATTTTAGGAATGATATAAAAACAGAATGGTATAGAGATTATGATTTCTATGATGAGTTGTACACTAGATGTGATGGGTTAGAAGAAGTTTGGATAAATGGAGGAGAACCAACATTAATACGAGAACATGGATATTTCTTAAATAAGTTTGTAGAAGATGGTAGAAGTAAGAATGTAGATTTACACTATAGCTTAAATTGTACTCAATTTCCTGACCACTTTATTGAACTATGGAAAAATTTTAGAAAGGTAAGAATACATTTATCAATAGATGATATAGAAGATAGAAATTATTATGTAAGATTCCCTTCAGATTGGAATCAAATATATACATCATTTCAAAAAATAATAAAATATAAAGATGTGTTTGATTTAGAAGTTTGTCAAACAGTATCTGCATTAAATGTACATAAAATAAATGATTTCAAAGATTGGGTAGATAGTTACGGTTTGATAATTGCTCATAACTATGTTCATTGGCCAAATCATATGCACGTTTCATTGATACCCGATAAAATGAAAGAAGAAATAAAAAAGAATATTAGTTCTTTGGCTCCACATGAGAAAGATAGGTTGATTTTGGAGTTAGATAAACCAAAGGACTTGGATAGTGAGAGAAGATTTTATAGTTTTATTAATTTACTAGATAAAAAAAGAAAAGTATATATAGGTGATTACTTAGAAGAGTGGGATAAATACTTTAAGGAAAGAAAAATATGAAATATATGTGTACAGTACCATGGGTAGGATTCTCAAATGACCCTGATGGTAGAATTAGAGCTTGTTGTATATCAAAAGACCATGTTACTAAGGAAGATGGTTCATATTTTTATACCCAAAAGGATAATATCAAAGATATATTTCATAGTAAGTATATGAATGATTTACGACAAGAGTTTAAGGATGGTAAAATGCCCTCAAACTGTTCAACTTGTTGGAAAGATGAGGCAAATGGATACACTTCTAAGAGACAACACTATAATCAGATTATAAAAGAGTATTTAGGTGAACATGCTATACCAGAAGTTATAACATCACAACCAGTTTCAGAATATCCATTTGATTTTCAAGTAATATTAACCAATGCTTGTAATCTTAAATGTAGAAGTTGTGGTAGTTCACATAGTACAGAGTGGTATAAAGAACTAAAAACAATGTCATCTGAAACTGTTGGTGAAATTGGTAATTATTTATACCCACTTCCACATGGACAGGCTGGTGATAAGAAAGGTGAGTTCATTTCATCAATGGAAGATTGGTTACCATTTGTAAAACGAATAGAAATAGTAGGTGGTGAGCCTTTCTATACTAAAAATTGGGAAAATGCTTGGAACTTTATGATTGAAAAGGGTAAATCTCAAGATATCATATTAAATATGTCAACCAACGCAACAATTATTAATGAACCTTTGGTTCGTAGAATAGCAGAAAACTTTAAGAGGGTTGGTATTGGGTTGAGTATTGATGGTATGGGTAAAACTTTTGAATATTTAAGAAAAAATGCTAAATGGGATGAGGTTACCAAGAACTTAATTAAGTTCAATGAGATAAATCTAGATTATCAAGCACATAATAAAACTTTTTTTAATTATACATACACAACTTCTTGGATTAATGCATATGAACTACCTGAGTTTCATGATTGGATACGAGAATATACACCAAGTTTTAATATTTGGATGAACATAATACATTCACCAGAACATATGTGTTTATATATGTTACCAAAAATATCAAAAGATAGAATCAAGAAAAAATGGCAAGGATATGATTGGGGTAAATTCCAAAAAGATATAGATGGTATGATTTCTTATATGTACTCGAAACAACCATCTAAGAGTGAGATAAAAAAATTGTATAGAAGATATACAATATTAGATAAATACAGAAAAGAAAGTACATTTGATGTAGTTAAAGATAACTTTCCTGAATTAGAAGAATTTTTTGAAAATGAGTAGAGAACTGGCATTAAAATCAAAAACATTTTGTTCTGCCCTTTGGAGTGGCATATATCAGGCTCCAAATGGGAATGTTTCTCCATGTTGTGTTTGGAGAAAACCACTAGGAAATGTAAATGATTTTAGTATTAGTGAAATATACAAATCAGATAGAGTTCGTAATCTTAAGGAAAAAATGTTAAAGGGAGAATATCTTACTGAATGTAATTATTGTAATAAAATAGAAAAAGATACAGGTGATGTATCTAGTAGAGAATTTTTTAATAAACATTTTTTTAATTCTATTGATTTTGAATCATCAACTGAAAAGTTTGTTTATTGGGATTTAAGAATATCTAACTTATGTAATTTTAAGTGTAGAATGTGTAGTCATGGACTTAGTTCTGAGTGGTATGATGATTGGCAAAAAATAAAGGGTACACACAATCCCAAAGTAGTTAAGATTGATGATAAATCAAAATTTTGGGATGAATTAGTACCTCATTATGATTTCGTAGAAAGTATTTATTTTGCAGGTGGAGAGCCTTTCTTAAATGAACATCATTACAGAATACTACAAGATTTAATTGATAGAGAATTATATGATACTAGAATTATTGTAAATACGAATGCCTCGATAACACATTGGAAAAAGAAAAAAATACTTGATTATTACAAAAAGTTTAATTATGTAGTTTTTGGATTTAGTATAGATGGTAGTTATGAAGTTGGTGAGTATATTAGAAAAGGATTGGATTATAAAAAATGGAAAGAAACTATTAGAGAGTATGTTGATTATATAGTAGAACGAAATACTGAAGATATAACATATGTTTTTCAACATGCTTATGGAGTTACCAATTTTCATAACATTTATGATTATATAGTAGATTTATTCAAAAGTGGATTAGTAACAAATTATACACATTTTCAATTTCAACCAATAATGACTCCATTGGAACAATCTGTTATATCATTACCACCTAGTGTATTTGATAAATTTAAGGAAGATATAAAAAATTTACCAAGTATTGTTTCACAGTACGATTTAGATGAAGATATTTTAGATAGAATACAAGTACAACTTAATGGGATTATAAAATATGTAGAAAGTAATCCATTTGAAAAAATGCATTTGTATGATTTTTACGAAAAACAAGAAGAACTAGATAAATTAAGAAATGAAAGTATATATGATGTAATGCCTGATTATAGGAAACATTCAATAAATAGAGATGGGAAAAAACTTATATAATATAGAAAAATTAAAAGATTCAAAATCTTTTTGTATAGCTCCTTGGATAACTGCACACACTTATCCAAGTGGAGATATATTTCCATGTTGTTTATATAACACAGACCCAGCTGATTATAAAGATACTGACCCTCTAAAACCACCATTTGGTAATGTTAATAGAGATGAATTGAAAACTGCTTGGAATTCCGATAAATATAAAGAGATGAGACTACAGATGTTAGATGGAAAAAAACCTGTGGGTTGTTCTCGTTGTTATCACTTAGAAAAAAATGATGGAGATTCATATAGAAAAAAATTCAGAAGAGATTTTGAACATAAATATGAAATAGTTAATCAAACTAAAGAAGATGGCACACTACAAGATATGAAACTGTATATGTGGGATTTTAGAATATCAAATTTCTGTAATCTTAAATGTAGAAGTTGTGGTCCTGACTTATCTTCAGCATGGTTTCAAGATTATATGAAACTTTTTCCTGAAGATACTGAAAGAAGAGCATTAATTAATATAAATGATAAAGCATCTTTCATGGATATGATTGAATCTCAATATGAATATGTAGAAGAGATATATTTTGCAGGAGGCGAACCTCTTGTAATGCCAGAACATTGGTATATGTTAGAGAAACTTATTCAGATGGATAAAACAGATACTTTGATAAGATATTCAACTAACTTTTCTAAATTAAAATTTGCTAAAAAACATATATTTGATTATTGGAAAAAATTTGATAACTTAGACTTATATCTAAGTGTAGATGGAGTTGATGAAATAGGTGAGTATGTTAGGAAAGGATTTGTTAGTGATGAGTTTATTCAAAATGTTAAAGATTTCTTAAATTCTGATGTTGGATATAGGCAATTTGGTTATATGGTAACATATGGTTCTCTAAATTTCTTACACTTATTTGATATTGTACTAAAGTTTTTTAATGAAGGTATTCTTGATAAAGAAAGACATGAAAAACAAATAACAATGGCATTTAGTCCTATAACACAACCTAATTATTACAATTGTCAGCACTTACCTAATTGGGTAAAAAACAAATTCAAACTTAGGTTATCAGGATTCAGAAATGAAATGGAAAACGTAGATGTTAGTAGCGAAGTATGTGATATGATAATGAGAGATTTACAAAATGCTTACGATAGAGCAATTGAAACTCCATTTAACTTAGAACAAATGAAAGTATTAAAATCATCTACTGAAAAATTAGATATAATTAGAAAAGAAAAATTTGAAGATATATTCTACTACTATGATGGTATAGATTCTCTACTTAGAAATAATTAATGAAAACAAAAACTAATCTTAAAGATTTTGTATGTTGGTTTCCTTTTGGATTTACCGAGATAACACATGATAGGCAAACTTTGTGTTGTTCTGGTTGGTTAACTAAAGATATTGGTTCAAATAAAAATCTAAAAGAGAATTGGGATAGTGATATTGCAAATGATATTAGAGAATCAGTATTAGATGGTTCTTTTAAGTATTGTAAAAAAGATACTTGTCCATTTTTAAGTACAGTTATCAATTCAGGAATAGAAACAGGTCCAATTCTAAAGAAAAGTAAAATAGGATTAAGTGGAGTTGATACATTAGAAGAATACAAACCAAAACATCCATTAAAAGGAGCAGAAGAAACGTTTGGATATCCTAGTACTCCCACACAATTCAAAGTAGTTTGGGATAACACTTGTAATTTAGCATGCCCTTCATGTAGACCTAACTTTATAACAAACACAGATGGTAATACATTGAATACAGAAGAAATATTTAACGATATTATAACTCATTATGGTAGTGGTGTTCATACAATGATGATGAGTGGATATGGAGACCCCTTTTATAGTACAGGTTTGTTTAAGTTTTTACAAACAATAGATTCAAAAGATTGGCCTAATCTAGTAAACATACATTTACATACAAACGCTATGTTATGGAACGAGAGAAATTGGAATATTATAAAAAACTCTCATAGATGGATTAATTCTGCAGAAATATCTATTGATGCGGCCAATAAAGAAACATATCAAAAAGTTCGTAGGGGAGGAAAGTGGGATTTATTACTTAAAAATTTAGAGTTTATAAGTACTCTTGGATTACGAGAGATAACATTCTCATTTGTAGTACAAAAAGATAACTATACAGAGATGTTAGATTTTTACTTATTGATAAAAGATATATTTAAGGATAGTGATATAAACATTTTGTTTTATTATTACAAAATCTTAGATTGGGGTGTGATGAGTAAGGAAGAATATGAAGAAGCAGCTGTTTGGAAAGAATCACATAAAGAATATAAGTTATTTACAAAAGAAGTGACCGATTTTATCAAACAACATGATGAATCGGTATCACATAGTTTATGGGAATATGAAGAAAAGAACAGTTTACTATAAGGATAGACCATTAGATGATTATCATTTCTATGATGGTAAGGTACTTCCTAAAGTAAAGGTAGTACAATATCCTACTTTCTTTGAAGGAGGTTCATCTATAACTTTTACATATGATATGATGAATCACGATAGGTTAATTCCAGCTACAGAAAGAACTGATAATATTATTTTCAGAAAAGATTTGAAGATTTCTATTAAAAGAGGGATACGAGATGGTGTATTCTTTGATAGTTGTTATAACTTTATAACTTGTTTGAAAGGATATGTATTTTTAAGTGTAACAAACTTAATGAAAGGAACTGATACTTATAATTTTAGTGAATCGTTTATATTAAGTACTGAAAATCCAATACAAGTGTTGATTCCACCATTTTATGGGTTTGCATATCAATCTCTAGAGGATTCTATATTACTAGATAAGATGGCATACAAGTCTGAACAATCACTTATACAAGAAAAGATAGATATTAACAAATTAAATATAGAGTGGCCATGGGAATAATAAAATTTATAAAAGATTTCTTGAAAAAGAGAAAACAGGACAAAATTTACAAGAAAAGATTAGAAGAACTTCGTAAACGAGACCCATTTACTTACAAAAATCACTAAACTTAACAATTTCAATATTTATATACTGATAAGGTGTACCGAATATGAACAAACTTTCCAAATTTCTCGTAGAGAGTATAATGGAGGATGCGAATCCTATTAAAAAAACCGTAGTTATCTATGTGGGTAGATTTCAACCTATGCACAAAGGTCATGCTGGTACTTACCAACACCTTATCAAAAAGTTCGGTAAGGATAATGTATTCGTTGGTACATCTGATAAGGTTGAAAGACCAAAATCACCTTTTAACTTCAAAGAAAAGGTGAAAATTATGACCACTATGTTTGGAATTCCAAAATCCAAAATACATAAGGTCAAAAATCCATACAAACCCACAGAAATTCTTAAAAAGTTTGATGAAGAAACAACCGCATTTGTAACTGTTGTGGGTGAAAAGGATAAAAACCGATTAGGTGGTAAATACTTTACACCATATAAAGGTGAACCATCTGAGGGATACTTAGATAGAGGTTATGTTTATGCTGCACCATCAAGTGGTGGAGGAATAAGTGGTACAGAAACTCGTAATGGTTTATCAGTTGGTTCTGATGACCAGAAAAAAGATTTCTTTAAGAAACGAGCGTATGGAAAGTTTAATGCAACGATTTTCAAGATGATAACGGATAAACTTAATGAGGGAGTAATTGAAATTCCTAAAGAAAGAATTGAAGAATGGCTCATCAATGAAAGTTCGAAGATTACATCAGGCCAAGTGGATGATGGGCCAAACTTCTTTTTCCCCAATTATGATGTGTTCTCTCGTATTAACGTAAAGAGAGCGGCAAACATTGGATATGAGGTGGTAAATATGATTACTTCTAAAGAAATTGAAGATTATTACGACCATCCAATTTATCCCGATGGACCAGTAAAGGCTGTTACACCATTCCCAGCTGGTATCTTGGGTACACAAACAGCAACTAACCAAGTTGATATCTATTCAAGTGATGCTTATTCTAAATGGTTTACTCATGTAACACGACAAGCGGCAATGGTAGGGTATGAATTAGTAAAAGGATTAGATACTACCAAAGATACTAAAGATGCTGCGTTGGATTCTCAAAAAGGTGATAAAAAAGCACAAGAAGAGTATGAGGCTTCCTTGAATGAAGTAATTAAGTTACCTGTAAAGGTTGGTGATACTATTTTAACTGGTAGATTTAAGAACAAAAAGACAGTTGTTAAAACTATTGGTAAAGATGAACATGGAATGCCAACAATCAATGGTAGAAAGGTAGTAAATTTCAGATTAGTAAAAGAAGGATTTATTGCTGAACTAGGTGGAACTGCTGTAAAGTGTGAAAAGTGTAATCATTCTTGGGATATAGAATCTGAAGATAATGAAAAATACCTTTGTCATTCATGTGGATGGGATTCTCAAAAACAAGAATACGATTTCGATGCATTTGATTCATGGCAAGAGAAGATGGGATTGAATGAAGAGTTAGATGAGAGAAGTAAAGGAAAACTAAGACCAGCTGATTTACTTAGAAGGAAGGCAGCGATGGCTGGTAAACGAGCTCAAATAGCAAGAAGAAGAAAGAGAACAATGATGAGGAGAAAACCTCTTTCTAAACTTAAAAAGATTGCATACAAAAAAGCATACCTACAAGTTTATGATGAATTCAGACAAGAGTTGTTTCCTGGTATTGCTAAAAAAGATTTATCAATCCAACAGGCAAAGATAGTTCATAAAAATGTACTAAGAAAAAAGAAAAGAGTTCTTAAAAGAGCAAGATTTAGATTCTTACCTCAACTTAGAGATGCAGAAGCACAGAAATTCGGTCAGAAAAATGAATTGATGATTGGATATGCAGGACCTGAAGATATGAAAAGGTTTGATAAGAGAAATAAAGAATATAGAAAAGATTCTGAATCAAATCAAGAATATCAATACGAACCGATTAAAGAAGGATTAAAAGAATTAGGAATTACAGATTTCAAATCACTATTCAGAAAGATGCCTTCTGATTTACAAAAGAGAGTTTACAATCTTAAGAACTTTGGACAGAGAGTAGATAAGCATCCTGAAGGAAATGTACTAAAACACACAATTGTAGTTGTAAATCGTTCAATCAAAGAAGATGATATTGATATTGCAATCGCAGCAATGTTCCACGATATAGGAAAAGATGAAACTGCTGGTATTCATCCAAAGAAAGGACACATTACACACTTTGGACATGAGAAAGTATCTGCAGGATTAGTAAAGAAGTACAAAAAGTGGATTGAATCAGTTGGTGGTAACACTGCAAATGTATTTTATATTGTTAAAAACCACATGAAGTACAAACAACTATCTGTAATGACACCAAAAAAGGTAAATAAAGTTAAATCATTCAGAGCTTTTGATAAATTAGGTAAATTCTCTAAACACGATAGAAGTGGATTAGATGAACAATGTAAAAGATTACCAAATGAATCAGAACAAGATTATAGAAATAGGTGTTTTGGTTATGACCCACTAACTCCACCACCTGCAGGATTACAAAGGTTAGGTGAAGATTCTAATCCTAATGCACACCCACAAGGTAAAAACAAACTTACTAATCGTACAACTGTGATGGATATGTTAGATGTAATCTCTCATAAGGAATTTAGAGGTAAGGATTATGAAAAATTATCAGATTCAGAAAAAAGAAAAGTATTAAAGATTGCTAAACAACAGAAATTCATCAAAGAAAGTAAAGAGGTGATAACTGAAGGTGGTGCATATGGACATATGTCTCACCCATTCGATACTGATATCAATTTAACCTTTGGACAACTGAAAGATATCGTAAATAGAGCACTCGAAGGTACACTTGAGTTCACAAGAGAGAAAACTGATGGTCAAGCATTGGCAATTTCATGGAGAGATGGTAGATTAGTAGCAGCGAGGAACAAAGGACACCTCAAAAACAGAGGTGAGAACGCTTTAGATATCAAAGGTGTATCAGATAAGTTCCAAGGTAGAGGTGGGTTGAGTGATGCATACAATTATGCAATGAAAGACCTCTCAAATGCAATCAAATCACTTAACGATAAACAAAGAGATAAGATATTCAAACAAGGTGCGTGTTTTATGAACCTTGAAGTGATATATCCAACATCAGTAAACGTTATTCCTTACGGCCAGGCGTTACTTGTGTTCCATGGCACGATGGAATATAACGATGAAGGTGTTGCAATTGGTGAAAACGGTGAAGCAGCAAGAATATTAGCTGGTATGATTAAACAAGTTAACAAAGATGTACAAGATAACTACACCATTCAAGGTCCTCCTATTGTAAAACTACCAAAATCACAAAACCTATCTAAAAAACGTAGTAAATACTCATCACAAATATCAAAACTACAAAAAGAGTTTGGATTAAAGGATACAGATGGTGTTGCAAACTATCATCAATCATGGTGGGAACAATGGGTTGATAAAAACTCACCATCAACACTTGATAATAAAACCAAAATGGGGTTAGTTAAGAGATGGGCGTTCATGGATAAGAAGTTTAGATTAGATAAATCTAATATATCTGATGAAAAAACATTAGAATGGGCTAAGAAAACAGATAAAGATAATCATAAGAAGATATCAAAAGATAATTTGATGAAATTTGAGAAAATATTCTTAGGATTGGGTGCAGAAGTATTAGAATTCACTTCATCTGCCCTTACTGTTAATCCTGATAAGGCAGTTCGTGATATAAAGAAACGAATTGATAAAACAATTAAAGATGTTAAGAAATCAGGTGACCCTAAAAAGATAGAAAAGTTAAAATTAGAATTAGGAAGATTAAATTCTATTGGTGGGCAAAAGAAAATTGTACCAAACGAGGGTATTGTATTCCTATATAAAGGTAATACCTTCAAACTTACAGGTACATTTGCATCCGTAAATCAAATACTAGGTATTTTCTTCTAAATTTACGGTTTCTTTATTTTTATATATTTATATACAACAATATAACCTAATGTGTAATAATGGGTAAAGAATTTAAGAAAAAATATATGCACCCAACTCGTAGAAAGTTGGTAGATATGATTCAAACTGGTGAGTATGATAAGAATACTACCATTGGGTATGATAAAAAAGAAATATCTCGTAAAGTTGGTGATAAATGGGAAGATGAACATCACAAGTATGAGAAAAAAGATGGTTTTATAGTAAAAACTGGTAAAAACCACGAACAGATACAAGAAATTAGAAAATATTTAGAAGAAAAATCTAAGTGTAAAAAATATCCAAATAAAAACTATACAGCTAAAGATAAAAAACTAATTGAAAAAACAGGTTATTGTTTAGATGCTTTGGTTGAGATTGAACATGAGATAAAAATGGCTGGTATTTGGCAAGAATATCAAGATTATAAGGTTTGGACAAAAATGATTGTTTTTGGAAAGGCCAAATTAGAAAGTTATAATCAATCTATATCCGAACTAAAGGAAGAATACGACATGATTGGTTCAGATGGGAAAGTTACTGAAACTTGGAAATTACCAAAACCCATCGAAGAGGTGAAAAACGAAATTCAAGAACTAATTGATTACGGTAAAGCTGAAATCGAAGAGTTAGAAGAAAAAAGAAGAGTAGCCTTTGATAAAATTAAGGAAAAAAACTATGAACATTATATTTAATTTAATTGCAAAAAGGTGGAAAGAATTATTAATTCTACTTTTACTTTCAATAATCTTTTTCATGAGAGGATGTGATTCTGATTATGGTGATAAAGAAATTATTAACATAGATGGTGAAGATTTTGAGTTATTAGAACAAAAAACCGATACTGTTTATGTAGAAAAAGAAGTTAAAGTAACTAAATATGTACCAAAGTACATTACAAAAGAAGTAATTAAAGAGGTGGAGATACCAGTTGATGTAGATTCACTTGCAATTATAAAAGATTACTTTTCAAAGATAACAGTTAAAGATACATTAAACCTTACATATGATTTTCCAGATGTTGTTACCGATTCAGTAGGTAATAAACCAAGTGGAGATTTAGGATTTGGGATTCTTACAGATGTTATCTCACAAAACAGAATCGAATCAAGAGAAATTGATTGGTTCTTCAAGATTCCAACAGTTTACAATACTACAATTGTAAAAGAATTACCTAAAACTGAGTTCTATTATGGTTTTGGAGTAGGAGTTGACCAAACAAATGGTTTTGGTAACTTAAGTTTGAATGGATTGGTAAAAACTAAGAAACAACAAATATATGGACTTAACTTAGGATTATCAAATCAAGCAGGACAATACAAACCATTCATTGGTACATCCTTTTATTGGAAAATAGGAAAAAAATAAAATGGCTAAACAGAGTCTAAAGGAAATAATAAAAATTGAGTACCAAAAATGTGCTCAGGACCCAATCTACTTTATGAAAAAGTATTGTATGATTCAACATCCTGTGCGTGGTAAGATTCCTTTTCACTTATATCCATTTCAAGAAAAAACTTTAGACCAATTTGCAGAACATCGTTATAACATCATCCTTAAATCTCGACAAACAGGTATCTCAACCTTAACTGCAGGATTTGCATTATGGAAAATGTTGTTCAATCAAGATTTTAATGTACTTGTAATTGCAACTAAACAAGAAGTTGCAAAAAACTTGGTAACAAAAGTTCGAGTAATGAACCAATACTTACCAAGTTGGTTAAAACAAACAACAGTAGAGGATAACAAACTATCTCTACGATATTCCAATGGTTCACAAATCAAAGCAACTTCAGCTGCTGGTGATGCTGGTCGTTCTGAAGCACTATCCCTTTTAGTATTTGATGAGGCGGCATTCATTGATAAGATTGAAGATATATGGGTATCAGCACAATCAACACTATCGACTGGTGGTAATGCTATTATCCTTTCTACTCCAAATGGTGTCGGAAATTTCTTTCACAAAACTTGGGTAGGTGCAGAAGAAGAAACAAATGGATTTAATTTTATTAAACTACATTGGAGTGTTCATCCTGAAAGAAATCAAAGTTGGAGAGATGAACAAGAAATACTATTAGGACCAAAAGGAGCAGCACAAGAATGTGATTGTGATTTTGTTTCTTCTGGTGATACTGTGATTGACCCACAATTGCTTATGTTCTACAAAGAATCATTTGTACAAGAACCAGTAGAAAAGACAGGATTTGATGGAAACCTTTGGAAGTGGGAATATCCAAACTATACAAAATCATATATGGTGGTTGCGGATGTTGCTCGTGGAGATTCAGCGGATTATTCAGCTTGTCATGTTATTGATATAGAAGAATCATCACAAGTTGCAGAATATAAAGGTAAATTAGATACAAAAGATTTTGGAAACTTCCTTGTATCACTTGCAACTGATTACAATCAAGCACTACTTGTAGTTGAGAATGCAAATATAGGATGGGCAGTAATTCAACAAATAATTGATAGGGGTTATGGAAACTTATTCTATATGAGTAAAGATTTGAAGTATGTAGATGTTGAGAATCAATTAACTAATAGATATAGAGCACAAGATAGAGGATTAACTGCAGGATTTAGTACAACTTCCAAAACACGACCTTTGATTATATCAAAGTTGGAACAATATGTTAGAGAAAAATCAGTAACCATTCGTTCTACACGAACTATTGATGAGTTATTTACATTTATATGGAATGGTAATAGAGCAGAAGCAATGAGAGGATATAATGATGATTTAACGATGTCATTGGCAATTTCATTGTGGGTTAGAGATACTGCACTTAGGTTAAGACAAGAAGGAATTGATTTAACTAAACAAGCATTGGGTGGAATTGGAGCTCATCAATTAGATGTTGCAGGAATGGGATTCGGTGGAAACTCATCTCTTGAAGATAATCCTTGGAAAATGAGAGTTGGGGATAATAATGAGGATTTGACTTGGTTAATTAAATAATTATATATTTATAAGTTGAGGAGATAATAATATGATTTCAATGAAAAAACTATTAAATGAAGATAAAAAGTACTGTGAAGAGTACTTTGTTGAAAACTATCACGATATAAAAGAATTCTGTGAATTCATTGAATCGTATAAATCTGATATTAACGAAGCCGAATACCAAGGTAGAAAAGTAAAACTTGGTAAACCCATGAGAGGTGATGTTAAGAAATTCAAAGTATATGTTAAAAATCCCCAAGGTAATGTAGTAAAAGTAAACTTTGGTCACAAAGGTAAAGGTGGAGAGAAAACAATGAAAATTAAAAAATCTAATCCTGAAAGAAGAAAATCTTTTAGGGCTAGACATAACTGTGATTCTCCAGGACCAAGACACAAAGCTAGATACTGGTCATGTAGAGCGTGGTAAAAACAAATTAAGGTTATAAATTAAAATAGGAACAAAATGGCAGATACTTCATTTTTCGGCAGACTTACAAAACTCTTTCGTTCTCAAGCGGTAGTTACTATCGATAAGGACGGAAAGAGAAAAGTATTTGATGGTGATGAAAGACAACAAACAAACTTATCATCATTAAGAGACCGATATACTAAATTACAGAAATCCTTTTTTGAACAAGCAGGTGGTGCTCAATCAATGGCATACCAACAAGTTCGTAGAGAGGTATTTAGAGATTATGATGCAATGGACAATGACCCAATATTAGCATCAGCACTAGATATATACGCAGATGAATGTACATTAAAGAATGAATTCGGTGATGTACTACTTATTCAATCAGAAAATCAAAAAGTACAAGAAATATTACAGAACTTATTCTACGATGTATTAAACGTAGAATTTAATCTTTGGCCTTGGACAAGAAACTTGGTAAAGTATGGAGACTTCTTCTTAGGTTTAGAAGTTGCAGAAGGTAAGGGTGTTGTAAATGCAACACCTCATTCAGTTTACAATACAGAAAGATTAGAAAGAACAGACCCATCAAATCCAAATTCAGTAAAGTTTAAGATTACTGAGGACCCGAATGGAAAAGAAGAATATGAAAACTTTGAAATTGCTCACTTTAGGTTGTTAGCAGATACTAACTGGTTACCATATGGTAAATCTATGATTGAGAATGGTAGAAGATTGTGGAAACAATTATCTCTAATGGAAGATGCTATGTTAATCCATAGAATCATGAGAGCACCTGAAAAGAGAGTTTTCAAAATTGATATTGGTAATATCCCACCAACAGAAGTGGATAACTATATGCAGAGAATCATCAACAAGATGAAGAAAGTTCCTTTCATCGATAGAAATACTGGTGATTATAACTTGAAGTACAATATGCAAAATCTAACTGAAGATTTTTACTTACCAGTTAGAGGTGGAGATAGTGGAACACAAATCGATAACCTTGCAGGTTTAGAATACGCTACTATTGAAGATATTGATTACTTAAAAAATAAAATGTTTGCGGCGTTAAAGATTCCAAAAGCATATTTAGGATACGAAGAAAACATCAATGGTAAAGCTACATTAGCGGCCGAGGATGTTAGATTTGCAAGAACTATCGAGAGAATCCAAAGAACACTTATTTCAGAATTATCTAAAATTGCCATTGTACATTTATATGCTCAAGGGATTCAAGATTCAGAAATGGTTAACTTTGAATTACAACTGGTCAACCCTTCTACAATTTACGAACAAGAAAAAGTAAACTTGTGGAGTGAAAAAATCAGATTGGCTCAAGATATTCAAGGATTAAATATGTTATCTAAAGACTGGGTATATGAAAATATCTTTAAGTTAAGTGGTGGTGAACAAAATGATGAAAGAACCAAGATGCTTAATGACTTGAAAGATAGATTCAGATTCCGTTCTATTGAAGATGAAGGAAATGACCCTGCGATGGAAGATGAACCAGATGATATTGAAGAATCATTGGAACAACTTAAGCAGGAAATCAAAGATAAAGGTGGTAGACCGAGGGAAGGTGGAACTTATGGAAAAGATAAACACCCACTTGGTAGAGACCCCCTTGGTGATAAGGAAAGAACCAAAAAAAGAAGTAGAACTTCCGAAGAAAAGGCAATAAAAATGATTAATGGAATTGCCTCTAAACGTAAATATTTACATGAAGTCAAAGGTATGTTAGATGAATCTAACTTACTTGACAGTGAGTAAAAATGATTAATCTTTTATAAATTTATATTTATAATAGAGTAATTTTATATATTTGTAATTGGAAATTGTAAAAATGAAAAAAATAAGACATTCAAAATTTAAGAATACGGGTTTTCTATTCGAAATACTAACTCGTCAAATTACAGTCGAAGTCTTAAATGGTAGTGAGGAGAAAGCAAAAGAAATCGTAAGAGAATTCTTTGGTGGAAAAACTGAATTATCAAAAGAACTTAGACTGTTTAATTTATTAATAAACGAAAAATATAATACAGAATCAAAAGCTGAAAAGTTTATTGATGCTATATTAGAAGCACATACTAAAATTGATTACTCAAAACTGAAAAGAGAGAAATACAACCTTGTAAAGTCAATCAAAGAAACTTTTGAAATTGGAAACCTCTTATCTTCTCCAGTTACCAATTACAAAATTTTGGCTTCTATACATAAATTATTCGAAGGAAAGAAAAACGATATTCTTCAAGTAAAAGATGTCTTTGACTCTAAAATTACTATCATTGAGCATATTTCCAACTCAACTCCAACTCTTAAGAAAAAAGAGGAAAAGCTTGTTGAAGATTACAAAAAACAAGAAAAAGATTTAAGATTACTTACTTATAAAATTCTTGTAGAAACATTTAACAAGAAATATACTAACTTAGATGCCTCTCAAAAGGGTTTATTAAGAGAGTATATTAATAACATAACTAATACATCTAAATTTGGTACTTACTTTGAAAAAGAACTTATAAGTACAATTACTGAATTACATAGTTTGTATAAGAATATGGATGATAAGATTACAAAAATTAAATTGCGTGAAACTATTAACGTTTTGAAAAAACAAAAAATCGGTAAGAAAATTAACGATGACCAAGTTTCAGCTTTAATGATGTCTTATGAGTTGATTAAGGAGATAAAAAATGTCAATGGAAAAAAATCTTAATAATTTTATTGATGAACTAATTCAAGAAATTGAAAAAGAATTAGATGAAGCAACAACTACCGCTAATGTGGCAGGTTATAATGTACCTGGTGCTTTTTCTGATGGTGGTAGAAAAGATAAGAAAAGAAAGAAAAAGATTGCAACTCAATTCGGATATAAGATTGTTGGTAAAATGGATGAAGCCTCTGATTCAGAAATTAAAAAATCTATAAAGAAAAATTCAAAAGGTGGCCCATATTCTGTTGTAGTTCAGAAGGGAAACATGAGTAAACATATTTCTCATTCCCAAGATGTTGGTAATGATGTTGATAAAACAATAAAAGTATATAATCAATTTAAGAAAAAACATAGAGCAGGTGTCCAAATCATTGATGGATATGGTAAAACTGTATTTTTTGAATCGATAAATGAAGCAAAAGTAAAAAGACCAGTTAATCGTTGGTTAGAATTAAAAAACGATGAAACAATGCATCCTCATAAGAAGATGGCAATGGGATTAAAAGAATTAAAATACCAGCTAAGAGAAACTGAAAAGTTTTTCAATTGGTACAATAAAATAAAAACTATGAATGAGTTAGATTCTGATAACTATTGGAAAAGAACAAATAGACATATTTATAGTATAAAAGAGAAACTTATCAATATAGCCAAGACAATACAGGAGATTGAAAAATGAAAATAAAAAGAGAACACTTAAAAAATATAGTTAGAGAAACTATGATTGAAGAAAGTGAATACCAAGAATTCTTCAAAAAGGCTTTAGAAAAAGCTGGTAAATCTATTCCATCAATGTCTGATGAAGAAAAAAAGGAATTCTTTAACAAGATTGAAAAAACTTGGAAGGGTAGAGGAGAAAAAAAGAATGAAGGTAATGCGTTTGGAGCTGCTGTTGCAAAAGCTAAAAAAGATGGTGATGATTCATTTGAGGTAGATGGTAAGGAATATAAGGTAGAATCGGTAAACGAAGGTAAGTTCAGAAAAGAAGAAAGAATGCTGAAAACCCTTGCAAGTGTAGTCAAAATTGATTTTTCTGAAGCACTTGAAGTATTAGAAGAAGATGGTGTTCTTGAAGCAATGGACCATTTAGAACATGCTATTGAAAGAATCAAGGATGTTCATAAAATATTAAAAAGAAAATCATAAATGACTAAAAGAGAATTATATGATATCATTAATGAAGAAATCCAAAATGTAAAATTGGATAGAATCACAGAAGAAATCACGAATGAAGATGAAAAACTTATTCGTGAATTAATTCGTCAAGAGGTATCTGCAATTTTCTTTGATTTATTTAAGAAACGTAAAATGTGGGGAGCATAATGAGCCAATTATTAATAGAAACAAACTTGTTTGAAGGAGCAGTTAACGAAGATTCTAGTGGAAGAACTATCGTTAAAGGTATCTTACAAAGAGCAGGTGCGGAAAATCAAAATGGGAGAATATATCCAAAAGAAATTTTGATGAGAGAAGCTAAAAAGTACGAAACTCTTATTAAAGAAAGAAGAGCATTAGGTGAGTTAGACCATCCTGATTCTTCTGTAATCAACCTAAAGAATGTTTGTCATAATGTGAGAGAGATTCATTGGGATGGTGATGATTTGATAGGAACAGTTGAGATTTTACCAACTCCATCAGGTAATATCTTAAAAGAACTACTTAAGGCTGGTATTTTATTAGGTATATCATCAAGAGGTATGGGTTCAGTAGAACCTTTATCAGGTGGTAAAGTACAAGTTGGTGAAGATTTTGAATTGATTGGTTGGGATTTTGTATCTAACCCATCAACTCATGGAGCATTTATGACTCCAATGAATGAATCTGTGAATAGACAACTTATTCAACAAACTGAAGTTTGTAATGAATGGTGTAAAGCACAGAACATGATGAGAGAAATTATAACAGAATTAAATTAAGGTTATGGGATTTAGTATTCAAGACTATATGTCTAAAAATAAGATTAAACTAGGTGAGGTTGAACGAGAAATTGGTTCTAACCCTGCTAAAAGTTATAACGATATTCGTAAAACTAACTATGAAGTCAAAATTAATGATGATGGGAAGTTAGACCTTTACACACATACAAAAGAAATTAAAAAATTATAATAGGAGAAACATTATGCCACTAGGAGATTTAACACCACAGAAAGAAACTCAACCAGTTGAAAACAAATCAATTGTAATTGGTGGAGTTCCACAAACAAAAACAAAAATTTACAATACTGGCCAAGAAAATATTGGTGGTGTTGGTGAAGTAAACAAGGGATAATAAAATGATTAAACTAGGTAACCTTATCAAAGAAGCAGATGTATTTACTGCTACAAGTAAAGAAACTGGTACAACTTCTGTATTCAAATCTAAAGATGCAAGAGATGCCGCAATCAAAGCTGGAACTCACGAAAAAAGAAAAGATGATAAGGATGGTGCAGTTAAAGACCCAACAGATAAACCTAAAGTAAACATATTCAACAAAGATAAAGAAGAACCTAAAAAGGATGAACCTAAAGATGATGGTAGACCAAAAGATTCAACTGGTGGTAGAGTAGGTAATCCTGAAGTAAACAAAGCAGTTCGTAAGAAAGCACAAAGTTTAGGAATCACTCCACAAAAATTAGGTAAAGAAGAATACGAAAGTAGAATGAAAAAAGCAGCAATTGAAGCTTTAACTGATTCAAACTTCCATTCTGAAGCAAGAAAACTGATTTCAGTATTAGAAGATAAACCAGAATGGGCAAAAGACCCAAATCAAGACCCTAACAAACCAGATATCTCTTCACCTGAATATGAAAAGTGGCAAAAGACAAGTGTATATTCTTCTGAATTATATGATTCAGCAGAAGGTACTGATGAAATTGCACATGAGGCAAGTAACCAAGCTGGATGGGATGGTGTATCTGCATTAGATGCAATCGCATTTGATTTGAAAATGAATGGAAGTAAAGATTTAGCACTTAAAATACAAAGTATTATTGATGATACAAACGAATCTACAAAATTAAGTAGATTAGTACCAGAATCAATAATCAACGAAGGAACTCGTTCACAAGTTGGTATCATTGATAGAAGTGGTAAAATTGCATCAGCATATGTTCACTATGATGGATATCCATCTAATATGAAACCAGGCATTAAAAAACACATGAAGAACGAAAAAGATGTTCTTACTTTAATTAAAAGAGGTGGAGCACGAGGAATTTTCAATGATAAAGATATTGAATATTTCGATAGAAAAGAAAAACCAAGTAAAGGTAATCTTAAAGATTTTCGTAAGTATGTAGATAATGTTGATAGAAACGGTGGAGCTGAATTTGTATATTTATACAATATGAAAGATAAGAAGTGGTACTTCGCTGATGTATATGGTGATAAAGAATTAAAAAAATTATATTAAGGAGAGAACAATGAAACTAACCCAACTATTAAAAGAAAACGAAGAAAGACCTCTATCAACAGAGGTTAAAAAACATTTTCTTGAAATTGTTTCTACTTACAACAAGTATCAAGAATCAATGGATAGAAAATCAGATATTATTAAAGTAGCTGAAACCCTTGGTGGTATAACAGAAGCCGCTAGAACACTTGCTATCAAAGAAGCAGGTGATTGGTTCGATAAACACACAGTTAAGAGAAACATGAGTGAATTGGATAAGTTGGGTAAACAATTCGATAAAGTTGCTCTTGAGGCTCGTGCACTTGACCAAAGAATGGGTGGATTATACGAAGATATGGGACACATCCTTTCAAGATACTATAAATTCGGTGAGATTACTGAAGATGAAATGAGAAACAGATTAGGTATCAAAGAATCATCTGAACCATGTGGTTGTGGTGGTGAATGTGGATGTAGTGAATCAGTAAACGAACAAGCAGTAGTTGTTTCTAAGAGAACTGAAAACGGAAATATTGTTTCAGTTGTAAAAGAAGAAAAAGATTTGAACGAACAAGAAACTGCTTTGTATGAGTTCGGTAAAAAATTTGAAACCCTAATGGAAAAAAATTGTCCAACCGATGCATCTAAGTGGTCTTACTACAAATCACAAGCTAAAAAGAAATTTGATGTTTATCCTTCGGCATATGCTAATGGATGGGCAGCTAAACAATATAAAGGTGCTGGAGGAAGTTGGAAAAAATGTTAATTCAAGAAAGATTTAAGTCACCTGATAAGGTATTTGAGAAAGTATATGGTATCTTTGATAAAAGAGACTATTTCAATACCCTAGGTTTAGCAAAAGTACAAATTCGTAACTTTGAAAATTTCTTGAAAAAAGGTGATAAGAATGCACAAGCACTATTAGATAAGTTCAAAGGTGATAATAAAAAAGCCCATGAATACATCATTCAAGTAATCCACGATAGACAGAAAGAACAAGCATTCGAAGATTTCAAAGCATTCAAATCAGCAGTAAATAAATTAGAATTAGTTTCTAAGGGTAAATCTAAAGAAGCTTATGGAGCTGCAGATTTAGTTAAGAGTAGAGCTCATAACAATTCACAAAAATATACAATGGCTCTTTACAGTGCAATTCGTAAACAAAAGTTTAACAACTACAAAGATATTCATAAAGATGTGGATGATTTACTTGCTAAGAATGAAGGATTCTCATCAGATGCTCAAAGAAAAGCAGCATTTGCAAATGGATACGAAGAAAAAGGTAAGAAGAAAAACGAATCAGTAAACGAAGCAATTAAATATAATAAGGATGGATTTGTTACCAAACTGGAAAATGAGGCTGGAAAAGTTGTAAAAGATATTCAGATAGATGGCGAGAAATTTGTACTAAAGGGAAATAAATATGTTTCCAAAAAAGGTGGTAAAGATTTACATAAATCTCATTTTGGTATTAAAGAATCTGTAAACGAAAATAGATTTTTGGATGCTTTGAAAGATTTTTTCAGAAAGGAAGAACCTACATTTGGCCAAATGGCGAAAAGATATAAAAAGAAATCCGATTTTATCAAATGGTTTGTTAAATCACAAGCAAAGCAAGGTGTAGTATTCAAAAAGGATGGTTATGGTGCCTACATGATGAATAGAATGGGTAGAATTTGGGATAGAGTACATGGTAAACCAGAAGATAAAAAGTATGTAGGTGAATCAGTAAACGAAGCAATGAGACCATCACAAGTTCGTTCAGCAATCTCAAAGGTTAAAAAAGGACTAATGAGAAAGTGGAAACAAAAAGGTGGATACGAAAACTTCGGACAAAAAGAACTTTCTCAAATGAAAGATAAGTTTGATTACAATCCATATGGTTCATCTGATGAAAGACAGATTTCAAAGATGTTAGACGGATTTGATGATTGGGCAATGAACTACGATGGTAATATGAGAGAAGGTAAGAAAAGATTCAAAAGACAAGATGGTATTGGTAAAGCAAAATACACTATCTCTTACCATGATGGAAAAAAGAAACACAAAGATGGTAGTGATTTCTTTGATATCAAAATCTTCAAAAACAAAAAAGATTTAAGTGATTTTGTTGGTTCACTTGTAAAACAAGGATATAAACTAACAAATGAATCAGTAAACGAATCAGCAAGTAAGGAAGCAATGGGTATTGCAGCATTAACTGGTACTCGTGGTTCTGCAGTTCAAGATTTCATTGATAAGAATAGAATCAACTCAAGAAAACTATTCAACGCTTTGAAGAAAGCAAACCTACAAGGTAGAATCAACTTCGCATCTGCATTGGCTGGTAAACCTAATAATCCAAATGCAAGACTTACCAAAAAATTATTTGGTGAGGATAAAAAAGAAATTGTTGCTTTAAGAAAGAAAGCAAAATCTGAAAAGGCATTCTATGATGTACTTGATAAGATTGAAAAGAAGTATGGTAGAAGAGGATTTGAAAAATGGTTAGATAAATCTCTAAAAGATTTGAAAATCAATCCTTCTAAATTAAAAACATCAGCTGATAAACAAGAAGCATTATTTCAGGCAAAATTATAATATGAAACTAAAAGATTTATTACCAGAAGGATTTGTAGTAATGTACAAAATAAGAAAAGACCTAAAGAATATGAATATAGGTCCAGCTCAGGCATGGTATAAAGATAAATCCGATGCAGAAAAGTTTTTGAAATCGGTTGAGAAAGATGGTGGTAAGGGAATGATTGTAAAAGATAAAGCACCAAAATCAAAAATCGATAGAGGAATATAATGAAACTCCAAGATATCATAGATGAAATATTCGAAGAAACCACAAATGAAGATTTGAAAAATTGGTTCAAACAAAAGTGGGTGAATATTGGCAAGAAAGATAAGAGTGGTAAACACCCACCTTGTGGAACAAGTGGTGATAAGAAAGGATATGCGAAATGTGTACCTGCTTCTAAAGCCAAATCTATGACTAAGAAAGAAAAAGAATCTGCAACTCGTAGAAAAAGAGCGGCTCAAAACAAAGCAAATAGAGGTGGTAAGGCAAGTAGAGGACAAGGTAAAAAACCAATAAATGTTTCTACCCATACTGGTGGAAGAAAAAGTGGAACTGGTAAAGGTTCTTAAAAATTAAAATATATATATTTATAATTGTTACACTAAATAAAGGAGAATGAGTAAAAGAAAATCGATTGTTTCTGTTAAAGTTATCAAAGGAGATGTTAACAGAGCACTTAAAAAGTATAAAAGATTAGTAAATGATTCAGGTCATTTATTGGAACTGAGAGAAAGAAGATACTACACAAAACCCAAAACAGTTCGTAGAAAGGCAAAACTTCAAGCAATTAGAGAACAACAAAAGGAAACTATACTTGGTAAAATAGCCGATGGTAACACAAAACTTAGATTTTATACTAAAAAAAAGAAGAAAAAGGTAGATAAAAGAAAACCTCAACAAAAAAAATCCATAGAAAATAGTAGTTTTAAGTTATAAAACTATATTTATATACAAAATAACCCACCACTATGTGGGTTCAATTAGTTGGTTTATGAATATCCACGAACTATATGTAGGATGAACACGACGACCGACCTTATTATAATCTAATATTGAAAATCCCTTAATATTTTCACAGACAATTAACGAAAGGTAAAAACAATGTCAAATTCAAAATTATTGAAAGAGGCTATTGCTGATGCTAAAGCTGTTAGAGAAACTGCAATCGCTAATGCTAAAATCGCTCTAGAAGAAGCTTTTACTCCGAGATTACAATCTCTACTTTCTCAGAAACTTCAACAAGAAATTGAAGAAGGTGAAGAAGAAGAAGTAGAAGAAACTGTTGAAGAATCAACAGAAGAAGTAAACGAAGAAGAAGTAACTGAAGAGTACGATAAGGATGATGCTCCTGATGGAGATGCATCTGATATCGGTGATGGAGACAATAAAGCACCTGCAGATGATGCTAACTCATCATCAGACATAGCTGAATCAGAAGATAAAGAAGAAGTTGAGGAATCAACTGAAACTGTATCTGAAGAAGAAGTATCTGAAGAAACTGAAGTTGTTGCTGAAGAAGAATCAGAAGAAGAAGAAGCTCAAGAAGAGGGCTACGGACATTCTGAAGAAGCTGAAGAACAAGAAGAAGAAGTTTCTGAAGAGGAAGAAGAATCAGACGAGGACGAACTTGATTTAGAATCAATTATCAAAGAACTTGAATCAGAACTAACTTCGGAAGAAGAAGAAGCTGACCACCAAGAAGAACTTGATGCTGAGGAAAAAGAAGAAGTTGAAGATATCGCTGATGACGCTGTTGATTCTCACGAAGAGGAAAAACACGAAGAAGAAGTTTCTGAAGATTCTCACGAAGGTGAAGAAGAAGAAGGTTCTGAAGAAGAAGATTTAGATGAAGAAATCGACCTTAACGAAATCTTGAAAGAGATGGGTTATGGTGATGATGAAGTATCTGAAGAAGTTTCTGAAGAAGAAGAAGAAGTTGTAGAAGAAACTAACGAACTTGAAGAAGTAAAATCAGAGCTTACAGAAGCAATGAGTACTATCAAGGAACTTAAATCTACAATTAACGAAGTAAACTTGCTTAACGCAAAACTTCTTTACACAAACAAACTGTTTAGAGCTTATGATTTAACAAACGACCAAAAAATGAAAGTTGTTGAAACATTAGACAGAACAGGTAACGTAAGAGAAGTAAAACTTGTATTCTCAACATTAGCTGAGTCATTCAAGTTTACTGGAACTACGAAAAAAGTTAAGAAACAAGCTAAAATTACTGAATCATTCGCATCTAAACCAGTTGCAAGTACTGCTCCATCTAAGGAAGTAATTACTGAATCAACTAATACGATTGCTGAAAGATTTAAGAAATTGGCAAACATTAAATAATTAGTTTAACAAAATTTTAAGGAGATAATAAAATGGCAAATTTTGATTTATCTAAACTTACAGAAGGAAAGAACCCACAAGCAGTTATGCTTGCTGAAACAAGAGAGCTTAAAAGCAAATGGGAACAAACTGGACTTCTTGAAGGTTTAGGAGAAAGAGAACAGTCTCAAATTTCTGTTCTTTTAGAAAACCAAGCAAAACAATTGCTTGATGAAGCTACACAGACTGGTACATCAGCTGGTAGTGAAGAGTGGTCGGGTGTTGCCCTTCCATTAGTAAGAAGAATTTTCGGTGAAATCGCATCGAAAGAATTCGTTAGTGTACAACCAATGAACCTTCCTTCAGGTCTAATCTTTTATTTAGACTTTAAGTATGGTACAGCTCAACCAGGAAATCCTGGATTTAGCGGAAAATCACTTTTCGGTGGTACTGGTTCGGACTTAGGTTCAACTGATTCTGCTGTAAATGGTTTATACGGTGAAGGTAGATTCGGATACACAGTAAATGATGTAACTGATGAAGCTACAACTGGTGAACAAACATTCGCAACTGCTTCATGGGCTGAAGTAGGATTTGATGCTTCTTTATCAGCTTCAATCGCAGCTGGTGAAATTGCAAAAATTTCTGTTGCAACAAATGTATTAACAAGACCTGATTTAGATGCTGTAAGAAGTTACTACATTTCTTCATCTGATTTCGCAGGTGCTGATACATTCTACCCTGCTCACTCTAAAGTGAACGGTTCAAACTTTGAATTCTTCGCTAAAGTATCTGATATTACTGCAGGTGCTGGTGATGGACTTCAAATTAAATTTTCACAACAGCCTGTTGCTGAAAACAGAGGTGACTACGAAGATGGAAACGCTGCTGGTGTTTCTTCAGTAGGTGATGATTTAGGTATTCCAGAAGTAGACCTAGAGTTGAAGTCTGAAGCAATCGTTGCTAAGACAAGAAAACTTAAGGCTGTATGGACACCTGAGTTAGCTCAAGACCTTAATGCTTACCACAGTATTGATGCTGAAGCTGAATTAACTTCAATGTTATCTGAGTACATCTCACTAGAGATTGACCTAGAAATCCTTGATATGTTAAAAGCTAACGCTTTAACTACTGAATACTGGTCAGTATCATTAGGTGAAGAGTACAACTCTGCAACTGGTGCATGGGTAGCTGGTTCTAACTCTGCTGCTTACACTAAGAATTCTTGGTTCCAGACTTTAGGTGCTAAACTTAATAAAGTTTCGAACAAGATTCACCAATTAACACTTAGAGGTGGAGCAAACTTCGTTGTTGCTTCTCCAGATGTTTGTACTATTTTAGAATCAATCCCAGGATTTACTGTATCTGCTGATAAAGATGCTTCATCTTTCGCAGCTGGTGTAACTACTGTTGGTTCTATCGCAAACAGATATACTGTGTACAAAAACCCTTATATGACTTCTAACGAAATCTTATTAGGATTCAAAGGTTCAAACTTCCTAGAAACAGGAGCTGTATATGCACCTTATGTACCGTTAATCATGACACCTCTAGTATATGACCCAACTAACTTTACACCAAGAAGAGGTGTAATGACTAGATACGCTAAGAAAATGGTAAGACCAGAATTCTATGGTAAAATCTATGTTAAAGATTTAGCTAACGTATAATCGTTAAATA
>Ga0213860_10000070_pt1 | contig 39885 bp, 35 predicted proteins | sample PICome_3_FD_160118 | JGI IMG/M metagenome (GOLD analysis project Ga0213860, IMG submission 160118) | Coastal seawater microbial communities near Pivers Island, North Carolina, United States - PICO550 | ecosystem: Environmental > Aquatic > Marine > Coastal | place: USA: North Carolina...
TGGACAAGCAGAATTTACTACAGCAGGAACTTATACATGGACTGCTCCTGAAGGAGTAACATCAGTTTCTGTTGTTTGTATTGGTGGTGGAGGACATGGATATGATCAGAATGAAGGGGGATCTGGAGGATCTAATGTTCCTGGCGGTGGCGGAGGATTAGGTTGGAAGAATAATATTACAGTAGTTCCTGGTCAAACATATACTGTTAAGGTTGGTGGTCAAAGTTTTGATAATTTAGGAATTTTTGATGTTGTTGGTGGTCCCACTGGAAATGGTGGTGGTGATTCATATTTTAAAAACGTTTCAACTGTCTATGGTGGCGGCGGTGGCGTACTTAATTATAAAGGTGGTGGTTATGTAGGAGATGGTGGTGGTAATGGCGGTGGTGTAACTGCTGCTCAACCTGCTGGATTCTGGGGCGGCGGTGGCGCTGGTGGATATTCTGGAATTGGTGGTAGAGGTGGTTTTAGTAGTGATGGTGAAGATGGATCTGGAGGCGGCGGAGGAGGCGGCGGTGCTTCAGGATTCCCTGCTGCTGGTGGCGGTGGTGTAGGAATTTATGGTGAAGGATCTAATGGTGCAGGTGGTAGTGGACTTTCTGGTGGTGGCGGTGGTTCTGGTGGTAATGCTGGTACTGCTGGAACTGGTGGTAATGGTAATGACAGAGGTAATGGTGGACTCTACGGTGGTGGTGGAGGATGCGGAGGTTCAGGAACCCTCGGTGCTGGTGGCATTGGAGCAGGTGGTGCTGTAAGAATTATTTGGGGTCAAGGAAGAGCATTCCCAAATACATTAACTACCAATCAAACTACTACAACTGGATCTGGTCTTCCTGAAATGAGTAGTCCTTTAGATATCTACATTAGATATGCAGATACTGCAAATTATACGTATGAAGTAAATGGTTCATCTGTCAGTCCAACTGTAACTGGAGCAGGTGAATCTGGTGGTTGGGTTAATATTTCTTCTACGGGAGATGTTTCGCAATTTAGAGTTACAGCTCCTTCTTCTGCTGCTAATGTTCAAATTAGTGCTGTTAGATCTAATGGAGTAGTATTGACTTCATATGCTGGCACTATTGGTGGCGCTGGTGGAGATTATGTTGGAGATGGTGGAGGTAATGGCGGTGACGGCGGATCTGGTGGACCATCATACGAAGGTGGCGGCGGTGGCGCTGGCGGATATTCAGGTGATGGTGGTAACGGTGGAAGTGGAGATGGAACAACTGGTCCTGCTGCTACTGGTTCTATTAGAAAAGGTGGTGACGGCACTGGAGGTTCTGGTGGTGGCGGAGGATATGGCGGAACCTATACTGGTGGTGGTGTAGGTATTCTAGGTTCTGGGACCAGTGGTCTTGGCGGAGAGTATCTTGGAAATCCATTTGGATCTGGAACTGCTGGATCGGATGGATTAGGTGTTGAATATGGAGGAGGTAGTTCTGGAGCTACTAGTCCTGGATTAGGAACTAGTGGACAGGGTGGTCATGGAGCTATAAGAATTATTTGGGGTGATGGAAGAACATATCCATCCACCAATACAAACAATCATGATTCAATAGGTACTCCACCGCCTCAACCAGATAATTGGATGTTGTTCGTTGGAGATAATTATACAACCGATGCTTCTCCAGCAAATCCTGGATATTTCTATGGAAGTGCTAGTTATATGGCCATGGATATGGATAATCAAAATAATTATCTATTAGGTGGAATTAGGTACGTAGATGCTGGAGTTTCAAATACAATATTCATTACTAAAGTTAATAGATATGGAAATTTAGTATGGGAAAGATCTCTTACTGGTACTCGTACAGGTGCTACAAATACCAGAACTTATATTGAAGATATTAAAGTAGACATTAATGATAATATCTACGTTACTGGTTCAATTGTTACTGATGGTGCTTTGAATGGATTTTTAGAAAAATTAAATTCTGACGGTAACACCCAATGGCAAAATCATTGGGCATATCCAAATACAAGTTACACAAATACTGGACATTCAATCCAATTTAATGATAGTAGTGCAGATGATAGCGGAAACCCTGTTGTATTTGGAACATATAATTATACAAGACCATATGAAAATGGTGGTCACTTACAACATGGTATTTGTTACACCTTTGATGCAGGTACTGGTGCAAGACAGACAGATAGAATGTTTAGTGGTAGTTCTGGTGGATTAGGATCTTGCTATTTCTATGACTCTATAAAATTATCAAATCACTTCTTCATTCGTATGGCTGGATATTACACGGGAAGTCCATATGTTGGTGGAAGTCATCAGTCTGCAATTATTAAAACTAATTTGGCTTGCGATTCTTTAGTAGCAATTCAAAATACATATCTTGGACAGAACACTAATGTATACACTTACGAAGGTATTCAAACTGATGGATCGGATGTCATAGTTGCAACAAGATTAATTGATGGTACTTCAAACCCAGAAGGTCATTTCCATAAATTTAATACAGATTTGACATGGCAACTTGGATGGAAGTTAACTAATGCGGCAGCTACAGTTCGTGGAAGTTACAATCGTAATTGGTGTGTTGATGGAAACTTTGTTTATGCAGCAATTTCAACCAATGATGAAACAATACACTTCGTTAAATTCAACATGACTGATGGTACTATAGTATGGCAGAATAAGATGGTTGGTGATGTCAATAACAAACTTTCTAGTTCAGAATATAATGAAGGTTATTTACAGAAGGATGCACAGGGTTACTTGGTGTATCTAAACACAACCAATAAAACTCAACTTTATGCTAATGCTCATATTCTAATATCCTTCCGTTTAGCAGAAGATGGTAGTGGAACTGGAACATTTGGAAATTATACTTATTCTACATCAACCGATATATCTTTAACTTCTACAACTGCACCAACAGGATCTAACCCAGCAGTAGCTGCTGGAGCTGCTGCTCCTACAGATTATGGTAATCCAAATGTAACGGTGGTAGATCCAAATATTCCTCAACTAAGAACTTCCTAATGTTAATACCAGTCCCAGATGAAATTTTAAAAAAAGTAGATGAGATATGTGCTGAACATCAGTACAAACCTGGATTAATTGATGGATTTCATGCTGCAGAAATTTATGCTGCTAATCCAGATTTTGATACCTGCGTTGCTTTGTTAGTAGAAGAAGCAAAACTAGCTGAATAAATAATATTATAATTATGTTTAATCATTATGGATCCCGCTACTCTTAAGTCTGAATTTGAAGGTCAGCTCAAAGATGCAGAAGCAAAGATTGCTGCAGCAGAAGAGCAACTTACTAAATTGAAAGAATATAAAACTAAACTAGTTGGTGGTTTAGAGACTTTAGATCTACTTTCAAAAGAAGAACCAAAAGAAGAATGATTCCATCATGGCAGCAATCCCACTAAATCTATTACTGGAAAAAGGAACGGACTTTGATGCCACCTTTAATATCCAGAATGAAGATAACACAACTCCTCTTAACCTGACTGGTTATACAGCAGAAGCTAAGATGCGTCGTAGTTATTATTCTTCAGCTGCAACAGATTTTACTGTTGGGTTTGTTGATCGTTATAATGGAATATTAAAGATCTCAATGACTAATAACACAACTTCTGGATTAGATCCAAGACGTTATGTTTATGATATTGTTTTAACATCTCCACAAGGAATTAAAACTAGAGTTATTGAAGGTATTTTGGAAGTAACACCTGGAGTGGTATAATGCCAAATTATAACGTCTCAGTTAAATCATCAAATTATAACGTACTTTCTGATCCTCAGAAAAAATATAATGTAGGTGTTAACTATGAGATTCCCAGTAAGTACTTACAATATGGTAATGAAATTCTCAATACTACTAACTGGGTATTTGACGGTACGACAACTGGTTATCCTTTAATTGATCAATCAGGAGATCCATACACTCCTATTAATGACCAACAACTTATTGTTGCTATTAATGGGTTGGTTCAAGTTCCTGGCATTGACTATACTACAAGTGGTACGGATATTGTTTTTGTAACAGCACCTAATTCAGGTGACAATGTGTATGTTGTTGGTCTTTCAACAACAGCTGATTTAACTAGAACAATTAATTTTGTTATTGATGCTGGATCTGCTCCAATGTCTTCTGGAATTAAAGGAGAGATGACATTAGATGTTACAGGAGAGATACAGTCTTGGACTATCATTGGTGATCAAGATGGTCAGATTCAACTTGATATTGGAAAGGTTGACTATGCAAACTTTCCAAATTTTGCATCTATATGCGGCACTGAAAGACCGCAGTTAGGAGATATTACAACTAATTCTCTACAAAGAAAGAACACAAATACGACAATTTCATCTTGGAACAAAGCATTAAATGCTGGAGACCTACTACAGTTTGAAGTTGTCTATGCTATAAATATACAGAGGTGTATGGTTTCCTTGAAACTGGCACTCTAAGCTTTGTATAAATAACAATATCATAGGTAAGAAACTCATAAGGAGATCGTTTAGATGGCACTTCTAGTCACAGACCAGGGTGAAATTGATTCGCTACGTACACTACTGAATGCGACTCATAAGATTCCCAGGAACTTAGTTCTAAAACTATACACCAGTAATACAACTCCTGCTGAATCGGACGTTCCATCGGCAGCGAATTATTACGAACCATATAACGCAAGTAATGCGTCTGGATATGGTACTGCACCTTCAACTGGTTATCCAGAAGTGAAGAATAATCGTACCGAAGAAGATCAAGACTTTACTGAGCAGTATGGTATTTTACTTAACGGTAACCGTTGGGCAGTTAGCACTACAGTAAATGCTGTTGCTACTACAACGGCAACTGGAACCGCTGGAACTTATGCAATTGCTGTTGCAGATGCATCCGACGTTAAAAAAGGAGACTATGCCGAAGGCGCTGGTATTCCTACAAATACTTATGTTGTAGATATTCAAGGAACTGACTTTGAATTGAGTCAGCAACTTTCTGCAGATATGAATACAACTGCAGTATCATTCGGTCGTGGTAGAACCACTGCTTCTTACCCTGAGCAAGTTTTCACATTCTCCTCCGCTGCTGGTAGCGTTTACGGATATTACCTATCTCGTGCAAACAATATGCCTGTAACTGTACAGGGTGTTGTTGATGGTGGATCAGTTGCTGCTGGTGCTCAAATCACTAAGTCTGGTTGTAAAGGTGTTATCGGTAATAACTACATCAACCTTCTTGATGTTGATGTAACTCCAAGCATTACTTCAGGTGTTTCTGGAACATACGAAATTGCAGTTGACTCTGCAACTAACGTTGCAATTGGTCAAAGAGTTTCTGGTACTGGTATTGCACCACAGACTCGTGTTGTTGGTATCTCTGGAACAAACATCTATCTAGATAAAGCACTTACTGGTGCTGCTTCTGGTACTGCAACTTTCAAAGTTAATGTTGCTGAGAATCTAACTGTTGGAATGACAGTTTCTCAGACTGCATCTCCAAATGGTATTGCAGCATCTACAACTATTGTTGGTATTGACTTTGAAACTAAGACTGGTGAAATCGGTCCTCGTGTATATCTAAGCGAACTACTAGTTGACAACATTCAGGTATCTAACGGTAACGACGCAGTTCTATTTGACTTCTCTATCGTTACTTCAGATCCAGGCGGTTCTGCTGTTGATCACAACCTAAATCCTGGTGATGTCATCTACATCGCACAAGGTTCTAGCAGCTCTATTCCTGCTGCACACTACACCGTATTTGAGACTCCAACGTCTTCAACCTTCACCACAACTCCTGCTCTACAGGGCACTGGTGATGCAACTCTCTATAGCAGCATCTTCTTTGCTGAGAGATTTACGAATGGTCCATACGCTATTCAAAACAACGGTGACCAAATCAAAGTTACTCTAAATGTCAGCCTAGACTGACCCTATATACTAAAGACCCAATCTTTAGTTATCTTTTTGTGGGGGTTGCAATTTGCAATCCCCATTTTTAATGCTGCGTTATGGCCGTTTATTCCTATAGTACAACAGGAATATTTCCATCAATCATTCGTTTTAACACGAATGTTGGATTAGGCAGCTTTTCTTATGTTTATGAACCAAGTATTATAGATCTCTATTCAGAGATAGACTATGGTACGTTATCATTTAATCCAACTCCAGTAACTACAACCGAAACTGTTGATGTTGATAGTTTAAATGCCACTTTATCAAATACTGTCCTGTCGGATACTGGAACAGGAACAGGAACTACTGGTGGATTTAATATTGGTAGACATATTAGATTTAACAGCACAAATTCCCCTAGAACGGTAGAGTTCAGTTTACCAAACGATATCAATTCTTCACTAACCTTTGAAGTAATTAGAGGTAATGATACTAACGGTGGAGAAGATCCAGATACTGGAACAGAAAGTTTAAACCTAGAGTATTATGATGGAAGTTCGTGGATTTCTATTGATATTGTAGTAGAATACAATGATGCTTCATTCAATACTTTAAAATCTGTAGAGATAACAATTCCTTCTGTAGCGAGAACAGCGGGAACACAATTCAGGTTAATTCAACCAGCTCATAGTGGTAACAACTGGGATCATTATGGTTTCAAGTCTCTTACATATACTTACACATATACACCAACACTATCAACAATAAATCTTGGTAGTATTACAGATCTCAACGCTACGATAGAAGATCGCGGTAGAGTTGTTTATGTAACTAATGTAGAATCCTTCGGATTTGTTAAGGTTGTTAGCGAAGCGTCTTGGAAGGCGACTAACACATACGAAGGTACAGGTATTGCGTTTACCTTTGGTAGACAGACTTCACCAGCAGTATACGGTTATATCGTTGACGGAAAAGTCAAAGGTCTTGGCGGTACAAGTCTGGGGGTATTTTCTGGCAAGCACGATGGTGCGGGAACTACCTCCATACTTGGACAATCGCCTATCGGTATTGGTGTTGGTATCTTTGGTTCAGGTAATCTATTTACGATTGCAAGTGCAGACGATGCATTCTTGCCAACATGGACCAGTCGCGGATATATTAGTAAGATTACAGGTGCTGCAAGAGATATTACTCTTGTACACGAAACAGGATTTGGAAATCTATTCACCTTCTCTGGCGGACAGCAACGCGCTACAAATGCGTTCGCTGGATCAGGTGGACTCAAACTAGTTAGTAGAAAACCAGAACTTTCAGAACTTTCTGATGAGAAACATACTGAAAGATATATCAATGACAGTATTGTTGAATTCTCCAAGGCTGATTATGGTTATCTAACCATATGTCATCCAAGTGATATTGAAGATGTATCAGGAACATTAGATGGTGAATCTTCTGGATGTATTGTACGTGTAGGATCAACTGCGAGTGTTGATCTTGGAACAACTTATAGTGTATCTCAAGGTGCTAATTCTCCTAGCAACTTTATTGATTACGGTCTGGTCTCAGAACCTGCAGCTCCTCAGATAGACTTCGGTCATATCTTAACGACAAGCAATCTTATTCCATTCGGATTATTCACGTTTGATCCACATAATGGTGCAGCATATGCATTCAATCCAACGTGGACCAGTCGTGGATATATCAGTAAGCTTACTGGTGAAGCAAGTGTTCCTCTGGATGTATCCGTATTTGGTACAGGAACCATCAGGAAACTTGGTGGAGACTCCATCACCAACTTCGCACTGCTGCAACCAGGAGATGGTCTATTTGGATTCCACAGTGAATCTCAGATTGGAATCGGTGTTGGTATCTTTGGTGATGGATCTATTCCAACTCTCAGTGGTGCTGCAGATTCTGTTACCTATAACCCAGAAGAAAAAGATCTCCTATTCTCTTTCAATGGAGAAGCAACGTCTGCATTCAATCCTAATTGGGTTGGTAGTGGTGTTCTATTCACACTTCAGTCTGCAGTTGAAAGAACTGTATATGACTATGTTGGATCTGGAAGAATCTTCGGATTTAATAATCTTGAAGAGAAGAAAGTATACGATTACAACTGCAGTTCTATCGTTCCTTTCCCAGAAAACGATTATGGATTCATCATCAATACATCAGCAATTACATGTGTTGATGTTGATGGTGTCATTTCATCTAATGAGACACCAACTTCTGGATGTATTAAGGTACTCAATTCATTAACAATTGATCAAGGTGTTACTTATTCAGTAAGACCTCAGAATACTATTGCAGCAAATACTATAGATTATGGATTAGTACCAGAGAATGCATCTCCTCTTGCAGACTTTGGACATATTCTTGGTACTCCACGTCTTGGATTACCAGGATGTATTTACGGTCAGATTGATGTATTTGGTGAAGCTCAAGTTGCATTCACACCAAATTATATCACTCGTGGATTTATTCATCTCAGTGGAGAAGGAAGAGTTCCATTATTTGCAAGTGAAATTGGTGGTGGTACTATCAAAATTGGAGGAGAAAGTAAGACTAACTTCAGTCTTCTCTCTCCTGGTGATGGTCTATTCAGACTTGTTAGTGATATCACTGTTGGTATTACAATTGGTATTAAAGGATCTGGAAATCTATTTGCATACTCTGGCGGTGCAGAGTCTACTACTTCAGTTCCTCCAACCGAAGAACCAATCTTCACATTCGTTGGTACATCTGGAGATCCAGGAATTCGTCTTGCACATGAAGGATCTGGTTCTCTATTCGCAATTAGCGGTGGAGATCTTAGAGTTCAGTATGCATACGAGACTACTGGATCTATTAGTCTCTGTTCCAAGAAACCAGAACTTAGTGAGCTATCGGAAGAGAAGCATACTGAAGTCTACAGTATGGATCTCTGCATTGATCAACCAGAACTTGATTATGGCAGAATTGTTGATCTTAGTGCAACTGTTGTTTGTGTTGATGTTGACGGAAATATCAGCACAAGTACTTCAGCAGGAACTGGATGTACAAGAGTTACACAAGGATCAACCTTATCAATTGATCCTAATGTAACGTATACTTTACCTGCATTTGCAACTGTACCAACATTATTTGAAGATTACGAAGATGTATCAGATCCACAAGATGGATTTGCTGACTACGGACATATTCTTGATACTACTGGTCTTGTCTGTCCATTCGGTCAACTTGATTCACTCAAGGGTACATTGGTTGAGAAGTATGTACGTAATACTTCTATCTTCACTGAAAGTACAGTTATCAAGATTGTTGGAGAAGCATTCATTGTTGTTCCACCTCAATGGAACAATATCTCTCCGCCAATCCCAGTCAGAGGTTCTGCAGAGACTCCATTTGCTCTACGTACATTTGGTGGTGGATCACTATTCGGATTCTCTAGTGCTACCGAGAGTGTCAGATACTCACCAGACGAAGTACAACTTCTATTCAAAGTATCTCCTGGTCCTTTCAGCAGATTTGTTACCTACGACTGGCAACCTTCTTGGGTATCCGAAGGTACAATTCCAGTTACTGGAACTGCAGAACCAATTATCAGAACCAGAGCATTCAATGGATCTGGTTCACTATTTGCAATCAACGGTGCAGCGGAATCAGTATCGTTCAACCCACCAGATATCACTACGGATATCAAACTATCTGGTGTTGTCGCAGAGAGCTTTACTATTCCTTATGCAGGAACAGGTAGTCTATTCACACTCAATAATCTGGTTGAGCGTGTACTTGTTCATCACTTCACTACAGGAACAATTCAAGTTTCTGGTGTTGCAGATACTGATAGAACCAGAGCATTTGTTGGTACTGGTACACTCAGGAAGTTTGCTGGTGCTTCTGAATCTCTTACTGTTAATCCAGAAGAGAAGCAGATGCTCTTCTCCTTTACTGGAGAACTCAAAGAAGCATTCATTGCAAATCCACCAGAAGAAGGAACAGAGATTAAACTTTCTGGAACTACAGAACCAGAAATTCTCACATTTGCAGAGCAACCATTCGGTACAATCTCTGTATTTGGAGTTGCCAAAACTCATTATGTTCCAAGTGTTGTTGGTACTGGTACATTCAGGAAGTTCTCTGGTGCATCCGAATCTCTCACTGTCAACCCAGACGAGAAGCAGATGCTCTTCTCCTTTACTGGAGAAGGAAGCGAGACTCATACCGAGAACTATGTCGGTATTGAGAAGGCAATCAGAATTCGCAGAGGTGCGCTATCTGACTTTGAGACCTTTGACTGGCAACCATCTTGGGTTACTTCTGGTACTATCCCAGTCAGTGGAGAAGCAAAGACAAACTTCAGTCTACTACACAATGGTTCTGGTTCACTCAGAAAACTATCTGGAGCAGCAGAATCTCTTACTGTCAATCCAGAAGAAAGACAGATACTCTTCTCGTTCACTGGAACAAGAATTGCAGAGACTACATCTGTTGTTGAATTTAGTTCTGGTACTCTATTCGGAATCGGTGGTCTATCCGAATCCTTCGCTGCATCGCCAGAATCACTTGTTAACCTGAAAGTTTCTGGTGAAGTATTCATCAGATTCGTTCCTAACAATGTTGGATTTGGTAATATCTTTGCTATCAGTGGTGCTGCTGAATCCATCACCTTTAATCCTGATGAGAAACAGATGCTCTTCTCCTTCACTGGAGAAGCATCCGAATCCTTCAGTGTTGCTGAAGTTAAACAGGTTGAGATTGATATCACTGGTGATGGTGAAGAAGTCTTCTCCGCAATTTACACAGGTTCTGGATCCGCTAAGGTATCTGGTGATGTATTTGAAAGATTTGTACCAAACTACGTTGGTTTTGGTACACTCAGAAAGATTTCTGGTGCATCGGAATCTCTTACTGTCAATCCAGAAGAGAAGCAAATGCTATTCTCCTTTACAGGAGAAGGTACAGAAAGAGTTCTCGTCAGAGAAATCAGCAAGGGTGGAACATTTACTTTCTCTGGTACATCTGGAGATCCTTTACTATCATTTGCGGAACAACCATTTGTTCAAACAAAGATCAGTGGCAAGGTATTCTTTACCACTCACCGCAGTATCTTTGGTACTGGTTCACTCTTTGGATTTGGTGGAGCAGCAGAATCTCTTGGAGTTACACCACCTACAGAACAAGTTCTGTTCAAGGTGTCTGGAGATTCTATCAACAAAATCTCCGTATTGCATGTTGGTTCTGGTTCATTCAGAAAACTATCTGGTGCAGCAGAATCTGCTACCTTCAACCCCGACGAGAAGCAAATGCTCTTCTCGTTCACTGGAGAAGGAACAGAAAATACTACTGCAAGAGAAGTCAGTCAAGGCGGACTATTCAAGGCATCTGGAGAAGCAGGTGTTCTCGTCAGATTTGCACACACTGGAGAAGGAACTATCTCTGTCAGTGGGGATGCACACACTACAAGAGCGAGAGACTTTGTTGGATTCGGTACTATTCCAACTCTGTCTGGTTCAGCAGAATCTCTTACTGTCAATCCAGACGAAACTCAGATGCTCTTCTCCTTCCACGGAGAAAGAATTTCCGAGAAAATTACTGCAAGAGAACTTGGAGTTCCTGGCAAGTTTACAATTCAAGGAACTTCAGGAGATCCATTACTCACATTTGCGGAACAACCATTTGTTAAGATTGACGTTTCTGGTATTAGTACAATTACCAGAGTCCGCGCATATGATGGATATGGTGTTCTATTCGGATTCCTTAATGGAGATGAAGCATTCGCTCCTGCTCCACATGTTTCTTCTGGAACAATTAGTATTTCTGGACGCGCACTTGTACAAGTCCAGTTGTTCCAACCACCACGCACTTATGTCTGGATGATTTAATTAGATAAATACATTTTAGAAAAACTGTGCGTTAAATAATGACCACTCAGGTACAATTTAGAAAAGGCACGACTTCCGAACACGCTCTGTTTACTGGAGCGAATGCTGAAATTACAGTTGATACTAAAAAGAAGACAGCTGTTGTACATGATGGTAGTGATATTGGAGGTTTTGAACTCCAAAGAGCAAGGTGGGAAGTCATCAATACAGATCAACAATTAGTCTGTGGTATTAGATATCTTCTTGATACTTCGTCAGCTCCACTTGCTTTGACCATGCCATATGAGTCTGCAGGTGTTGTTCCTCATGTGGGAGATATGCTAGAAGTCGTTGACTTCAAAGCAAACTGGGCTATAAATAATGTTACGTTAACAGCTAGTAGTGGACAGCTATTCTTGAACAAGTTTGGAAATACGGATAGTGAATTTATTCTGGACGTTGCTGGTTTATATGTTCAGTTTATCTGGGACGGAACTTACTGGAGGATCTTAGCATGAGTTTATATCTCAGCGCAAGTACTGCAACGCAAGAACAAGCAGTTGCAAATTCTAATGACTTTACCGTACACGCTCTGCGAAGAGATAAAGACGGAATGCTTCATTATACAAAAGCAAGATCAACGGAGGATAACGTTGTTTTTGATTTCCATAGAACTGATGGAGAAGAATATGAAGATTTTCTCCAAGGAAAAGAGTATGTCCTTGCTGATGCAGGTGACAAAAAATACACAAACGACCCTGATGATAAATACCAGCAGTTCAGGTTTGACTTCAGACGTATCACCTATTTTATAGATGGTGACGGTTACTTAGTCGCAAGGCTAAATAAAGAATATGATCATAACACTCAAGGACCTAAGTAAGGATTTAAAAAATGGCAGATTTTAGACTCGGCAGACTGAAGTTTAAGTGGCGCGGTGATTGGGCGGCGTCTACTGCATATGTCATTGACGATATTGTCAAGTACGGTGCAAATGCGTACGTCTGTACCACCAATCACACTTCCGCAACTTCGGAGAATTCTTTTTATTCTTCCGACTTAGGGAATTGGGATCTTCATACAGAAGGTCTTAGAAATCGTGGTGACTATCAAACCACTGGTGTTTGGTACGCTCTAAACGATCTTGTCAAGTATGGCAATACCGTATATCGTGCTACTACGGCACATGTCGGTCCTGCTACCTTTGACTTCACTAAGTGGGCAGTATATTCTGAAGGTCTGAACTTTGAAGATACTTGGTCCTCCGCAACTGTTTACCAGAAAGGTGACATTGTAACATTTGGTGGTTACACCTACGTAGCTCAGCAAAACTCTACGAACGTAGCACCAAATACGGACGAACTATATTGGAAGGTTCTTACGACTGGTTTCTCACCACAAGGTGACTTCGTTGATTCTGAAGTATACGAGCCAGGTAACCTTGTTAAGTATGGTGGTAATACTTACTCTTGTAAAGTAACCACTACTCCCGAGTCATACGCAATTGATAGCATCAGCGGCGACGGTAGCGAAGTAACCGTTGTATTTGATGTTGCTCAACCTACCGCACCATTTGGTGTTGGTGATCTAGTAACCCTTGCTGGTACATCTGCTGCTCAGTATAACACTTCTTTCCGTGTTAAGGCATGTACAACTACTGGGTTTACAATTGAAAGCACTGAAACTGCTGGCGCTACTGGTGGTACTATTGCTTATATCCCTTATCCAACTAACACAAGATTCTGGGATCTAGTTCTTGAAGGTCTGAACTGGAACGCTGCATGGAACAATGCTAGCGTTTATCAACTAGGTGATGTCGTTAACAGAAACGGTAACTCCTACGTTTGTATTAGATCCAATACTACTGGTGCAGCAACTGCTCCAGAACTTGATACCAACGCAGTCTATTGGAACTATGTCTCCCAAGGTGGTGACGCTGCTCAGGTACTACAAGAAACTGGTGACCTACTTTATCAATCTGCTTCAGGTATTAACAGAATTGCACTACCTGCAAACCCAAATACTGCAACTGCAGCGGAACTCCGCGAAGCAAGTGGTCAAATCCTAACTGTTGGTGGTTCCCCAATTCTACCAAGATGGGAAAGCAACAACGTATCTAATGCTGTTTATTACGTAACCAAAGAAGGTTCTGATTCAAACAGTGGTAGATCAATCTCCAGAGCATTTGGTTCACTAAAATATGCTTGCGATCACATTGCAGGACTAACTGGTGCTGATGCTGCTTCTGCATCAAACCCAATTGCAATCTATATTAAAGCAGGTGTCTATGAAGAGACACTTCCTATTGTAGTTCCTGAGTTTGTATCTCTTGTAGGTGACAACCTAAGAACTTCAATGATTAAGCCTAAGTCAGGCTTTAATTCTGAAACTCAAAATATTACACTAGCAACCGCTGCTGATAATTTCCAGTATGGTGATATTGTTTTCAACGGTGCTAGAACTAAGAGTGCTAAGGTCCTTGAGTCCGAATCAAATGTAATCACAATCCAACAGGTTACTGGTGGTGCGTGGAATAGTGCAGATACGTGGACAAATACTCTTTCCAACTCATCTGCTGATGCTGCAAATTTACTTGTAAGCAACAAAGATTTCCTTGCACATTATGCATACTATAAGTTTGTTCTTGATCAATCTGCTAATCCAACTGGTGCTGGTGCAGACATCAGAGCAAGACTTGCAGAATTTGTCGTAGAACTTGCTGCTCAAGTAAGATCTGGTGGTAACGATAGAGTTCATGCATTTGCTGTAGATGTAATTGCTGGCGGTGCTAATGCTATTACTACTGTTGGTTCGGAAGATAAGACATTACTTGATACTCTCCGTGATGCTGCTGTTAAAGTAGTTAAAAATGAAACTGTAGGAGCTGTTGCTGGTAATACAGAAAACCAAGTTATTGACAATACAATTACTCAAGATCCTGCTTTCTGTGCAACTCAAACTGCCGCAGTTGCAACTTTATGTGACTTAGCTGCAGGTTCAATCCTTGCTGGATCTCCTACTACAACAGTTAATCAAAATGCTTATATTGCAATAACAACTGCTGCTGGTATTCCTAACCAGGAATCCACAATGTTCTTCCTGTCTTCACACAATACCGTTAAGGATATGGTATTTGAAGGCATGTCTGGATTCGTTCCTTATGGTCCAGATGATAAGAACACTGATCATGGAACTCTCAAAGGTGTCTACTTCAGACTTAATCCAAATTCCCCAATTACCAAGTCACCTTATGTACAGAACTGTGCCGCTATCGGTGGTGCTGCTGTAGGTGTCGTTCTTGATGGTGGTACTCACGAGAAGTATGACAATGATACAGTCAAGTCAAACAAATCAATGGTGTTTGACTCCTACACCCAGATCCTTGATGGTGGTATTGGTTTCTATGTAACCAGAGGTGCTGCAACTGAAATTGTTTCTTCCTTCACATACTATTGTCACATTTCTTACACCTCTACACGAGGCGGTAGAATTCGTGCTGTTTCTGGTAACTCTTCTTACGGTAAGTATGGTTGCGTATCTAGAGGATTTGACGCTAATGAAGTTACCGTTGATGGTAAGGTCAAGGGTGGTCGCTTAGAACTCAACCCTGCTGCTGCTAAAGATGGCGGATTTACTCCTGGTGAGAGAATCATCGGTGGTACTTCAGGTGCAGTTGGTGAGTTGATCAGTGATCAATCTCCTTCCAACTACCTCTATTACTTCCCAGTTAAGGGAACCTTCGTACAGAATGAAGTTGTCACTGGACAAACTTCATCTGCATATGTAACTCTCGTTAATAACACTGATGCAGTCACTGGACAGAAAGGTTTCGTACTTACTGTTGTTGATCTTGCTGCTGGTCCTGACCAAGGTGGTTCTGTTGAATTGCAGGACAACGGAGTTAATGATGACGCTGGTTCATACGTTATCTCCAACTCCAGCTACACTGCTCCAGATGGTAGAGGTTCTCTAACCGTCAACAGAGGTGCTCTAGGATCTACTGCAGCAGCTCATGATGGTACTACATCTATTACACACTATCCAGAGAACGCAACTGCTGTAACAACTACATTGAGTGGTGCTATCAACTCAACCTCAACAGGTACTGAAGCAGCACCATACATCATGGGTGTTGATAGTGTTACTGGAATGATTGCAAATGGTTACGTTGTTGTTAATCAGGAACTCTTTAAGGTTGTAGCAATTATCGCTGCAGACCAGATTGAGGTTGCTAGAGCACAAGACGGAACGATTGCACAAAACCACGCACAAGGCGATGCGGTAACAATTTATCAGACAAAGGTTACTTCTCAGGATGAACTGATTGAAGATACAACTGATGCTCAATTGGCCCTTCGTGTTAAGCGTGCAGACCTCAACTTTGAGGCAAATGATTATGTCAAGATTGACAATGAATTCTTCCTTATCTCTGCAGTAACTCCTGATACTACTGGTATTACTACACTTCTCTTCTCTGATGAGAAAGTAATTGCTGCAGGCGATGGACAAGACTTTAAGATTCGCTATCGTTATTCACAGGTCAGACTAACTGCTCACGACTTCCTAGACGTTGGTACTGGAAGCAAAGCAAATACTAATTGGCCTGGTCTACCTCTATCACCAAACGTTCCTTCATACGAGACTGATGAATCCCGTCCAGGTCGTGTTTACTACGTATCCACGGACCAAGCTGGTAACTTCGCAGTTGGTAAGTACTTCAGAGTTGAACAGGCAACTGGTAAAGCAACTCTAGACGCTTCCGCGTTTGACCTATCTGGTCTATCAAGTTTGAGACTTGGTTCTATCGGTGCTCAGTTGGGTGCTGCTATTAACGAGTTCTCAACTGACGGCACGATGGCGCAGAACAGTAACGAGAAAGTTCCTACTCAGGCAGCAGTCGTTACTTACATCAGCAATCTAAGCGGTGTTGATTCTGACTTTAGCATTGGTGGTAACCTCACTGTTAAGGGAACTACAACAACAGTTTCTTCTGTTACTGTTACTTCAAAAGACCGTAACATTGAACTTGGTACTGTTGCTTCTGGATCTTTCACTGGTGATATTGCTGCTGGTTCAACTGATATTACAAACGTTAGTGACACCACAAACCTCGCACCAGGAGTTGCTATTTCACTAACCAGTGGTGGTGGCACAGTTACCATGTCTGGTTCTTATACAGTATCTTCTATCTCAGGAACTACAGTTACTCTAAGTGCTGTATTCCAAGGTAGTGGTAGTGCAACTGGTGCATCATTCACTGCTGGTGGACCTTCAGATGTCACTGGCGACGGTGGTGGTATTACTGTAAAAGCTGGTAACGACAAGTCTATTTCTTGGTCTGCATCTGGTGATAAGTGGGTGCTTTCCGAGCACGTTGATATTCCTGCTTCTAAGGAATACCACATTGATGGAACCTCTGTTCTATCTGCAACTGCTGTACTAGGTAAGTCATTTGACAATGATACAACCCTTGGCGCTGGATCTGCGGATGATGCATCTGTTCCTACTCAATTAGCAGTTAAGACATACGTTGACAGTCAAACTCAAGAAGTAACTGCTATCGGTTATTTCATTGCAGCAATGTGATTATAAATAATCAAAACACTCTAAAGTCCGATCATAACAAGGAGAATTAACCAATGGCATCAGGAGTATATGGAAAGGCGGACTTAACCGCCTCTACTTGGACGACACTAGTCGCCGCACCTACATCTGGAACTAAAGTTTGTACTGTTAACCTATCTAACAGAACAGGATCTAACATTACCGTAAGAATTGCACTCGCATCAACTACTACTGTAACTGATGCTGATTATATTGAATATGAAGTAACTCTTCCAGCAAATGGTGTTTTAGAAAGAACGGGTATTGTTCTAGATACCTCAAACGGTATTCAAGTATATGCAGGTGGAACTGGCATTAGTGCAGTTTCATACGGTATTGATGGTAATTGATTCATCATATTGATAACGAACTATAATAGGAAAAACTAATGGCTCGCAGATTAACAACAGCTGGAACTGCACTTCAACAGAAAACAATTAATCCATTTTCTCAACCGTGTTTTACAGCATACACCATGAACCACTCTCATGGTGGTGGGTACTATCAGTACGATCACAATTTTAACCTAATTGCTGCGGACCATGGTACTGGCGACGGTAGTGGATATGGTACGTTTAGAACGTATACTACTTCTGCTACTGAATTCTTTGAGAGTTCATCTAGTTATAGTAGTACTCAAACAAACGAAACTTCTAGTACTAACGGTGGTTGGTATGTATCTCATACTCCTATGGTCGGATATTTGGGGCATATGAGTCATACTCAAAGTGGCGGATCTTCAGGAAATATGGGTGGTTGGATTGCTGCTGGACGTGATAATGGTACTTCCTATAGAGCATATGCTTTCAGAGAATGTGTTCCCATTGTAGGTGAAACTTCCCAAGACTACGCACTGTTTTTCCCTAACGGTCATAATCAATCAAAACAAGAATTAATCTTAGGTCAAAGATCTGCTACAAATTATTATTCATTAAGACGTAACGGTAGATATACTGGAAGAACTTATATCCCAAACACTTGGGAAGACCGTGATGGAAACAGTACAAATTTCTACACCACATATGGCGGTGGTTGCTATAACAAGAAACAGAATAAGTTTCTTATTATGTACACGACTACTGATGGACGTTTCAAACCAGTAGTTTATAATAACGTTCCTGATCTTAGAGAATTCTCCCATAACGCTCAAGCGTTATACAATAATAATTTCACTTCCAGTCAGGATGAGGATAGTAATGCAAACAAATTATACGAGTATTTCCACAATACTGCTAATGCTACTGAATATCAGCAGATAACTGGTTGGACTCCTTATAACAATCTTTCTAGTACTAATGAATCTAGATATAGACCTGTTCCTTTTCTATGTGACAATGGAGACATTCTACTCTTCTCAATGAATCCTAGTTATGGATATAGTATTTGGAAATGGGATGGAACTACAAAAGAGCAAGTAAGAATAAGTAGTAACGAAAATAATCTTAATCAAAACGGCGAATATTATCATGCATATAATTGGACTACTAACTATGGTCATGAGCAAGCTCATCAATGGGGTTCAAGATGGCAAGTAAGTACTGATGGTAAATATGCTTGGGCATACTGTGCTTCATACTATTATGGTGCTGGTGCATACTTTATGGTAGTTAGAATATCTGACGGTAAAATTCTTAAATTTGAAAATACTGATAGTACTTATGGAAGACAACCATGTCCCGTAGGTACTAGTTCTATGGGATGGTTAGAATGTTATAACACAGATGGTGGAGCAGGACTTTATTTCTCATGTCATGATTTAGAATATGAATTTGAGAGAAGAGGTAATGGACAGAACCTTTCTTTAGATGGTAACTACATTCATACCCATTTTGAAGCTGGTACTTACAGCACTTCATATCCATGTATTATTCCAGCACATTATGATACTTCACTATTCAATAGTGAACCACACATGCCCAACTTAGATAACGTATAACCATGGCTTTCGTAGGATATAATAAAGAATTTGGCAATGCCACAGGTGTTTATGACACCGAAGCAGAAGCCCTTAAACGTGGGGGAGCTCGCCCAGAAGATTATATTGTAGTAGAATATGATTGGCAGGAAACCGATTACCTACCGTCAATGACGGTATCAGATGCTGGTGTCATGTCAAATAGATTTCCTGGTAAAACAATTGATGAGCAACGTGCTTTAATTGAAGCAGAATCTGAACAAAGACAAATTGACACTGAAATCAAATTCAAAACTGAAGCAATTAAACTGCATGCCAGAGTATTACTAGAAGAAATGCAATGGATGGAAACACGAGCTCGTGATACCGATTTAGTTAATGGTAATAATGATGCGATGAATGCTTATCGTGCAAAAAGAAATTTAGTTAGAACTGAATCAAACGAAGCAGAAGTGAAATTGAATGCATTAACGACTATTGAAGAACTAAGAGCATTTCAAGCTAAAGACCAATTCAGCTAAATATAGTTGATTGATATCCCAAGATACTGAGTATTCCCAATGGCAAGAAGTATTAGCACAAAACCCGCAACGGTTAAATCAAAAACTCAAAATCCATATACACAACCATGTTTTGCTACGTATGCATGCGAACATAGTGTATATGGATGTGGGTATATTTTATTTGATCATAACCTTGAAGCAATTGGAAAATACGTTGGTGATGGAAACTATCACCAAAATCAATTCAGAACTTATACTTCGTATTCTCCAGAATTTTGGAATAACTATGCAGGTTCTGCTTACATGGAGACGCAAGGTCATGCAGGTAGTAGCGAGAATTATGGTTCTAATACCTGTAATAATGGTTACTTAGGACATATGGGTCATTATAGCGTGACTGAATTTGCTAAAACTGCAGGATATAACCGTGGTTGGCCATCAGCACACAATTATAATGCATATGGATTTAGAGATGTTAATTCTATTGTAGGTGATATCAATCAAGATTGGGCATGGTTTACTGACAGAGATGGAAGTGGACACAGAATGTTGTTTGGTCAAAGAAGTGCTGCTAAGTATTATCAGAATAGGGTTAGAGAAGGGATGAACATGGTTAATGTCCCAATTCAATCTCAAGAAGGTCCTACTAGTAGTACTGGAACTACGGATAATAGATTCTATGGTGGTTCCTGCATCAATACCAGAGCTAATAGAGTTTGCTTGATGCAAACAGATGGCAGTGGTTATAAGCAACCCATTGTTTATAACAATGTAAAAATGGATTGGAGAGCATACGCTCTTCATAATAATCATTTTGCAGGAACAACAGAAGCAAGTGCTGCTAAATCAGATAGTGATTCAAAGATCTATCAGTTCTTTAACAACAGTGCAAACTATACTGCATATGATAGAGCAAATCATTCTAATGCAGCATCTTACTCAGGTTCAGGAGAATCTTATTGGAGAACTCAATCTTGTATCTGTGATAATGGAATGGTATATACCTTCTCAATGACACCTGGCAACGGTTGTTCATTTGAAAAGTGGAATACGGACGGAACATACGCTGGTGTACAATGGAACGGAACTTGGACCACATCATATGGTTATGAGCAAGGTCATCGCTTTGGTTCTAGATGGCAAGTAAGTAGCGATGGTGAGTATTGGTGGGCATACTGTCCTTCATACTATTATGGTGCTGGTATTTACTTTGCAGTGGTTAGAGTCAGTGATGGTAAGTGGTTGTATTTCCAATCAAATGATAGTACTCATGGAAGATCTTTGGCACCATTAGGTAAACATAAAATGGTGTATACATATTCCACCAACAAAGATAATCCTGGTACTTACTACAGAATTATGGATTTTGATTATGAATTCAGAAGAAGACCTAATGGAGACAATATCGGTGACTGGGATAGTAACTATTCCGCTTACTTACTTGATACTGCAGGAAACAGTACTGGATATCCATTCATTATTCCAGCGATGTACAACACTTCCCTGTTTACTTCTCAGTTAGAGAGTAACGTAGAGTAATAAATAATAAGAGGAAACTAGAGTAATCACATGGCACACATCTTTTTTACCACAGAAGCAGGGGTGATTAAACCAAAAAATATTTGGGATTTAAAACCATTTGAGGACGAGACACTAGAATCTGGTGATTATCTTGTTGAGTATGATTTTGATCCTACTGTTGAGGAATTTCTATCTTTATCATTGAATGATGCCAAAGATACTGTTGTTAATCGTTTCCCTGGTAAAACATTAGCAGAACAGAAAGCGTTGCTGGCAGAAGAAACTAAAGCAGAAAGAATTGCATTAGTTAAGGATGTTAAAACTAGAAGAATTAAATCTTTAGTTGCGGATGCTATTGAACCAGTTGAGTGGAGAGCAGAAAGAGCAATAGAACTAGATGCTATAGAAGGTGATGGTGTTACTACCAGACAAGCAAAAGTTGCTGCATATAGAAAAGCAGCACGTGATGCTAATAATGCACACGAAGCGGCTTTACTAGCTCTTACTGAAGAAGAAGATATAGTAGCATTTGATCCTAATTGGGTTCCTGCATTTCAGGCAGCAAATCCAATTGATTTCTGATCATCATTAGCAATTATAAATACCCTTAGGAAACTAGGGGTATTTTTTATGGCTCAACCTTCTAGCAGGTCCGAGCTAAGGGACTACTGTTTAAGACAATTAGGGTTCCCAGTTCTGGAAATCAACATAGATGACGATCAAATTGACGATGCAATTGATGATGCATTGCAATATTATCGTGAGCGTCATTATGATGGTGTAGAACGTATGTACCTAAAGCATCTGTTTACTGCTGCAGATGAAACTAAATTTGAAACTTCAAATACCACTACAACAGTTAATGGAGATACATGGGAAGAAAGAAATAGATACATTTCTATCCCTCCTCACGTCATGGGTATTTCCAGAGTTTTTGGACTTGCAAGTAATGCGATTAGAAATAACCTGTTTGGCATTGAGTATCAGATTTTTCTAAATGATCTTTATGCTGTTGGTTCACTTGATATGCTTAACTACTTCATGGTTAAGCAGTGGATGGAAACCATTGATATGGTTTTAAATAATGGTTCTTTTGTTGAGTATAGATTTAATTTACGTCAGGATAGATTATACCTAGATGTAGGTAAAGACATGCTTGATGAAGATGTATATGTGATTATTGATTGCTTTAGAGCTCTTGATCCAGATACATTTACTCAAGTTTATAACGATACTTTTGTTAAAAAGTATACAACCGCATTGATTAAAAGGCAATGGGGTCAGAATCTTATTAAGTTTAATGGTATTCAACTTCCTGGTGGAGTAAGTATGAATGGCAGACAGTTATATGATGATGCAGAAAAAGAAATTGCTGCACTAATGGAAAAATCTAGCAGCACATTTGAACTTCCCCCAATGGATATGATCGGATGAAAAAGGTATACTTTCCTCAGTACGGTGGTAATAAGACTGAACAAAATCTTGTACAAGATTTAGTAGACGAACAGATTAAACTGTTTGGTCAGGATGTCTATTATATTCCTAGAGTTCAAATTAAAGATAGAACGTTAGGAGAAGTTATTCAATCTGAATTCAATCAAAGTTATATGATTGAAATGATGATGGTTAACGTAGAAGGTTTTGGAGCAGGCAATGAATTTATCAGTAAATTTGGTCTTAGGATTACTGATGAAATTACATTTGTTGTTTCAAGAAGAAGATGGGAACAGTCTGCAAATCCTGCTTTAAATTTAGCAGTAGATGGTAGACCCAATGAAGGAGATTTAGTTTACTTTCCATTAACTGAAGATACATATGAAATAAAGTATGTTGAAAGAGAACAACCTTTCTTCCAGTTGGGGAAACAGTATTTTTATGTTCTTACTGCTGAGCTCTACGAGCAAGGAGCAGACAAATTTGACACGGGAATTGACGAAATTGACGGTATTGAAAGAGATTTCAGTAACATCACAACCCTTAATCTTGGTCTTACTACCAGACAGCAAGCAACTGGAACAGTTACCGTTGATTCTAGCGGCAGTATATCTGGAGCAACTGTAACACTAGCAGGCACTGGATATAACACTGCTCCAAATGTAACGATAACTAATGCTGGAAATGCATCTGGTGGAATTATTGAATCAACTATTTCTGATGGAGGTGTAGTATCTTTATCGGTTGTAAATGGTGGTATTAATTTTGATCCATCTAATCCACCAACAATTGTGATTGATGCCCCACCAGAAGGAATTCAATTTATTGCAGATGAGCATGTTGTTATTGGTGGGATGGTACAGCAGAGTGGTAGTAGAACATGGACATCATCTAATGGTGTCATTGAAGTAACTGCACTTGGTGGATTTGATCCTAACTATGCAACTACCACACAGAAAAAATATTACTATTGGAAATTTGAAGATAGTAGAATTTCTTATGTGTACACATTTAATGGTACAGATGCAACAACTGTACCAGGACATTTTTATTATGATTCAACAAATTTAAAGTATGTAATCAATGCATACACTGAGACTGTTACTAGCGGTCAAAGAGCGCAGATGTTTGACCTAGACAGTGCAACTATTGCTGAGGTTGCAGATTGGAATGGTTCTACTTACACATTAGAAGTTATGAACCGTACTGGAAACTTTATTGATGGTGATTTGGTTCGTGGTGTAGAATCAAATGCGATATATACAGTTGGATCGTTCTCTACGATTGACAACACAAGCACCGAGTTTGATCAAAATCAATCAATAGAAAGTGGTGCGGATGACATTATTGATTGGGGTGAGAAAAACCCATTCGGTGAATTTGGTAATTTTACAGGTAGCTTCTGATGTTAGGAACACAATTTTATAACGAGGCAGTTAGAAAAACTGTCATATCATTTGGAACATTATTCAATAATATTGAATTGAAAAAAACTGTTGATGGTCAAGTACTTGAGACAGAAAAAGTTCCTTTAGCTTATGGACCTAAACAAAAATTTCTTTATAGACTTCAAGGCAATCCAACTGACGGAAGAAAAGTAGCAATTACTTTGCCAAGACTTTACTTTGAAATGTCTAGTATTGAATATGATGGGTCTAGAAAAACAACAGCATTACAAAAATATAGAACCGTAATTGATGATAACGGCACAGAAGTTAAGACACAGTATGTTCCAGTTCCATACAATATCGGATTTGAATTAGGAGTTATTGCAAAGTCTCAAGATGATGGACTTCAGATTCTAGAACAAATTTTACCATTCTTCCAACCATCATTGAACGTAAGTATTAAATTCATTCCTGATATGGATGAGATTAGGGATGTTTCTATTGTACTAAACAATATAAATTTTGAAGATGATTGGGAAGATGATTTTACTACAAGAAGATCTATAACTTATACATTATCATTTACTGCAAAGTCTTACATCTATGGTCCTTACACCAAGGCAGATGTCATTCGTAAGTCACGAGTTATTGAGACTATTGGTGATCTTAATGTTAATAAGAGGCATGTTGAATTAAACTATACTCCTAAGGCAACTGTTGATTATAATCAAGATGGACAAGTTGATGCTGCAGACGATGCATTTGTAACTGCAGATGATGATTTTGGATTTAACGAAGGAGTTGAATTCTTATGAGTAGTCTAGAAGAAAATATGGAAGACATCCTCAACATAGATGCTGAGGTAGTAGAAAGTAAACCAAGTAAACCAGTTCCACCTAAAGTGGACAAGGACGACCGCACAAAAGACTATGAGTATACTCGTGGAGAATTGTACTCACTCATAGATCAGGGTCAGGAGGCGGTCAGAGGTGCCTTAGAGGTTGCTCAGGAAAGTGGGCACCCAAGAGCATACGAGGTTGCTGTAGCGGCAATGAAGCACGTTGCAGACATGACTGAGAAACTACAAGACCTTCATAAGAAGATGAAAGATTTAGATGCTGAAGCAAAGAAAGGTCCAAACAGCGTCACTAATAATGCTATGTTCGTTGGCAGTACAGCAGAACTACAAAAAATGCTAAAGGAAATGGGCGGTGGTAAACGGTAAATAAATATCATTGTGAGCAACTAAATTATGGAATTTCAATATCCAAATGAATTTGATTTTATGGAAGGCATAGATGCCTTTCCTGCATATGTCTATAAAACAAAATTTGATTTTAATTTTAAATCATTTCAATCTAAAGTGGATGAATACTTAAAAGCATCAAAAGAACTTTCTACAGAAAGAGGTTGGAAAGATCCTGAGCATGGTGATGCTATTACTGGGGTTCATTTCAATAACACTGAAGAATTTAAAGTAGAAACAGATTGGGATGTTCCACATAATTGGAAAGAATTTAAAGAATTTTTTGACTTTGTTGAGTACGTAACTCCATTCTTAATGAATACATGGTTCAAAGCTCCGCCATGCCATATGCATGTTTCGGAATCTTGGATTAATGTACATAGAAAAGGAGGGTGGACAGAACCACACCATCATCAAAATGCATGTATTGCTATTGCAGCTTATCTAGAAGTTCCAGAAAAAAGTGGGAACCTTCTAATTGAAAATCCACTAAGACCATATAAATGTTCAGAACCTCTAGCTCAAAATAGTACTGATCTTATCTGGGGACCTATTGAAGTAGAGACAAATGATGTTTTATTTTTTCCTGGTTGGTTAACTCACAAAACTGAATCAAATCCTATTGACAATCCTCGCTATGTTCTTTCAACTAATCTAGCAGTATTGAATGGTTTGAAGAGCAAACCTACTTGGCATTACGAAGGTAGGAGAGATAAATAATTAACGGTGCGGTTATGGAAATGAGATTAAATACTTGCGACATTTATCGTCTTAAGCAAGCATGTAAATTGTATCAAGAGAAGACTGGATCTGAATGGATGTGGGAACAATATGATGATCTGATTCAAAAACTTCATGTATATCATGAGGAATATTGCGCGGATCAGGAGTGTATGAGGAAAATCTGTTAAATCAATTAAACGCAGAGTGTACTAAACTTTGGTGGAAGTGGCATGAATTGTATTCAAACCCAGAAACCAGAAGATCTTCTGATGAAAAAGAAGCACGAAAAAACTGGTGTAAATCAGTTGACATACTGAGCGAAGCACTTAGTCTTGAATTCCTAACAAATCCACGGTACGATAATATAAAAGAACAAGAAAGTAGGGTAAATAGAGATAGATATAATAGTTGAATAATTTTGATGAAATTTATTATTACTTTTCTAGCTACACTATTGTTTGCTGTTCCTGCATGGGCAGTAGATGTAACCATGGGTTCAAATGGTAATCTAGTTTTTGAACCTAGCGACATTTCAATTAAAGCGGGAGATACTATTCACTTTGTAAATGGTATGCTTCCACCACACAATATTATTGTTGAAGGAAGAGAAGACCTTTCTAGGGAGTCACTTATGTTTTCACCTGGAGAATCACAAGATATTACTTTTGCAGATGCTGGCGACTACGAATTCTATTGTGCCCCACATAAGGGTGCTGGAATGGTAGGCACCATTCATGTAGATTAAAGTCATGGCTATAGGTCATCGTTTCAAGAAATTACCACCACCACCAAATTATGTAACTCGCGAAGAGGTACAGGAGATGATAGATGATGCAATACGACAACATAATCGTAACGCTTCAATTATCAGTTTTTGTGTTGGTTGGGTTGTTCTTGCACTTTTTGCTGAGGGTCTTCTTAGACTTATTGGAGTGATACCTCCCTTACTTCCATGGCTGAAAATCACACTATAGAATGGATATGGGTTATAACCCTATTCATTATTGGTATAAGTTTATTATGCCAAGGATATTTTATTATGACTGGTAAACATGGATACATCCATCACGAGCGTGAAAAACAAAAAATGTATAATGCTCGTAAACAAATTGAAAATTTATTAAAAAACAAATGAAAGTAGGATTAATTGGGTTAGGTCGCATGGGCGAGGGAATGTCTCGTCGTATGATTAAGAAAGGGATTGAAGTACATGGGTATCGCAACAACTATACAAAAGCTCAAGAACAATATGAGAAGGGTTATATCAGTGGATGTACCACTTCTTTGGAAAACCTTGTTCAAGTAGTACACACTGCAACAGGTGTATTTACTGATACAGCGAAAGTACCAGGAATCTTCATGATGGTTGTTCCTGCAGAAACCGTAGAGGAAACACTCAATGAGTTATTACAATTTTGTGTGGAAGGCGATATTATTATTGATCATGGCAATTCCAATTTTAAAGACTCTAGACGCAGGGCAGAAAGGCTTGCTAAACTTGGCATCCAATATCTTGACTGTGGTACTAGTGGTGGTGTTTACGGTCTGGAGCGTGGATACTGTCTTATGGTTGGTGGTGCAAATCATGCAGTACAAACCTGTGCTCCAATCTTTAGGGCACTCGCACCAGGCATTGGATCTGCCCCTCGCACAGACCCGCTTAGTCATGAGACATCTTCCGAGTATGGTTGGTTACATTGCGGACCACCTGGTGCTGGTCACTTTGTAAAGATGGTTCATAACGGAGTAGAGTATGGAATTATGCAAGCGTATGCAGAAGGTTTCAACATACTTCATGAGGCTAATGCAGGAAGAGCTTATGTGGCTGAGGGTGATGCCGAAGTGGCTCCCATGGAACACCCCGAAGATTATTGTTACGACATTGATACTGTTGAGGTTGCTGAGTTATGGAGGCGTGGTTCTGTTGTTGGCAGTTGGTTACTTGATCTTACCGCTGATGTACTACGGCATGATCATGACGATCTCAACAAATTTGACGGCGGTGTTAGCGATAGTGGTGAGGGTCGTTGGACTCTTCACAGTGCTGTGGATCTCGGTGTTCCCACTCCTGTTATCTCTGCCGCCTTATTTGAGAGATTTAATTCTAGGAGACTTGGAAAATATGCCAACAAAATATTGAATGGAATGCGTTATATGTTTGGGGGGCATCATGTTAGGTGAATTTCTATTATGGATTGCAGCGCCCTTTGTATGTGCCACCCTCGCATTTGGACGACTTAAAGGTGAAAATAACTACTACGAGACAGACAAATATGATGGAAACGGAACCGCTCACTAGACGCATAGTTATATTTGGTGCTACTGGAGACCTATGTAAAAAGAAATTAATCCCCGCTCTCTACAAACTTTGGCAGAAAGATCTTTTACCAAAGGATATTTTAATAGTTGGTGCTTCTCGTAGAGAACACACTAGAGAATCGTGGTTAAATCATCTTGGTGATTATCCAATAGAATTTACTCATTGGTTAGACTTTAGATCTTGTGATTTGGATAACCAAGATAGTTTGCATATTCTTCATGATGGAAGTGTAGATACAACTTACTTTTTATCAGTTCCACCAGAAAGATATGAAAATGCAATTATCAATCTTAAAGAAGCTGGGTTCTTGGATGACCCAGATCACTCCCGCGTGGTTATTGAAAAACCCTTTGGGCGTGATTATAAATCTGCTGATCATCTACAGTCTGTGGTGGAGCGACATCTACGCGAAAAACAAGTTTATCGCATTGACCATTATCTTGGCAAAGATACTGTTAATAGTATACTTGCTACTAGGTTTGGTAATATTCTTCTTGAACCACTTTGGAACAGGCAATACATAGAAGAGATTCAAATTTATGCAACTGAGACTATCACATGCGATGGTCGTTCTCAATACTATGAGACTGCTGGTGCAGTTCGTGACATGCTACAGAACCACATTCTTCAGGTTCTTGCACTCATTGCAATGGAAGCACCCTGTCGTATGAATGCTAGGGAAATCAGACGTGAGAAGACAAAAGTTCTTGCTGCGACTAGACTAGGTACAAATATTATTTTGGGGCAATATGATTCTTACCGTACTGAGCAGGGTGTTGATACTAAGTCTCACACTCCTACCTATTTTGCTGGTTCTCTGTTCGTTGATAACTGGCGTTGGGAAGGAGTACCTTTTAACGTCATGACAGGTAAAGCGATGCCTTATGGTTGCGTTGAAGTTGTTATTAAATTAAGAGAACCACCGCTAAAATTATATGAGGGAGAAGTCAAAGATCGTATCGTTATGCGTTTACAGCCTAATCCTCATCTTGACATCCGTATTGATATCAAATCTCCTGGCTTATCTGATAATCTTGAACGCGCTACACTCACTCACCCGTATCCAGAAGACAGAGCAATTGACGGATATGAAAAACTTCTCCACGATTCAATCAATGGAAACCAATCCCACTTTGTCCACTCCGAGGAAGTAATGGAATCTTGGAGAATTGTAGAGGATCTTTTATGTGTAGGTGATCATTGTCCTGTAAGGACGACTCCATACTTATACAAAGAAGGGGTTTGGGGACCATCGCATAAAACGCAATTCATAACAAAATGGGATTATCCAGCATAAAATTTTTTGTTAGAACAGTAATGGAAACTCCTTGGTGCTTAGGTATCATGGGGTTTCTTCTTGTGTTTGTACCAATTATTGGTATCAGTTTGATACATAAATATGGTTGGGAACATTGGGAACCTTTTAGTAATGAATCTCATTCTAAGACCCCTAAATGATGTCAACGATGTAACATGGAGCATTGTTCTGTGTTTGTTGATACTGTTAGCAGGGGTTACGTTTTACATATATACCATCATGCAATACGCTTTCAAGGAATTAGAAGATGATACCTGAAGATCAAGAATGGAGTTGTCATCTGGATTTAGGAATTCATGACATTCGCGCATTGTATCAGGTGATTGATTACGCTCTTCAAACATGGCCAGGATCTCCTGCAAGACCTCCTGAGGAACAGGAATATCTTCATTACATGAAAAAGCAATTGTTTGCCATGATTGCAGACTACACGTTTACAAACGTAAAATAATTCTTATACTTTTGTTACACTTTTTTTACCTACATACGGTATAATATGGTTACCAAGAGTTTTATACATGGATAACGAATTCTCAGATTTTAAGTTAGAGAGGAAGGAGTGTGAGAAGTGTGGTGCCACATGGATTAATGGCAAACATGTTTTTCGTGGCACTGGAGCTTCATCTGAAAATAGTGAGCTTGATCTTGCTGGTCTTGTATGCAATAAGTATGGTAATGAACAATGTATAAATCCCAAGAAAGGGCAAGAGGGTGGTCAGACTTGGGAATACCGTGCTGGATACATTGATGGTGTCTTTGCAGAAAAGAAAAAGCAAATGGAAGATATGCGTGATAAATTTGGAGACCTCTAAATACTAGTAGTGAACTAGTTTTGTTGTGTCATCCAACGATATTTACTTGGGGAACCCGAACCTAAAGAAAGCGGGAACCCCAATACAATTTACACAAAAGCAAATTAACGAGTGGATCAAGTGTAAGAATGATCCCATTTATTTTGCAATGAATTATATTAAGATCATCTCGCTGGACGAAGGTTTGGTTCCCTTCAGCATGTATGATTTTCAAAAGGACATCCTTAGAGATTTTCACAACAACAGATTTAACATTGCAAAACTCCCAAGACAGACAGGAAAGTCAACCACCGTTGTTGCTTATCTACTTTATTACGCTATCTTTTACGACAGTGTTAACATTGGCATTCTGGCTAACAAGGCTTCAACAGCTCGTGAACTCCTAGGAAGATTACAACTTGCCTATGAGAACTTGCCTAAGTGGATGCAACATGGTATCCTAGTATGGAATAAAGGTAATGTTGAACTTGAAAACGGATCAAAGATTCTGGCTGCTTCTACGTCTGCAAGTGCTGTCCGAGGTATGTCCTTTAATATCCTCTTTCTTGACGAATTCGCATTCGTCCCGAATCACGTTGCTGAGCAATTCTTTGCCTCTGTTTATCCTACTATTACTTCTGGTAAATCAACGAAAGTAATTATTATTTCTACGCCAAATGGCATGAACCACTTCTATAAGATGTGGGAAGATGCTAGACGTGGTAAGAATGACTATGTTACAAATGAAGTACATTGGTCTCAAGTTCCTGGTAGGGATGCTAAATGGAAAGAGGAGACAATCAAGAACACGTCACCGCGACAGTTTGCTCAAGAATTTGAGTGTGACTTCCTTGGTTCTGCTGACACATTAATTAGTCCAGCAAAGCTCCAAACTATTCCATTCCATGATCCCATAGCGAGTAATGCAGGACTTGATGTTTATACGAGAGCAGAAAAAGATCACGAATATATTATTACTGTTGACGTTGCCAGAGGTATCGGTGGTGACTACAGTGCTTTCATCGTGTTTGATATCACCAGTATGCCGTATCAGATCGTTGCGAAGTACAGAAATAATGAGATTAAACCTGTACTGTTTCCCTCGGTCATCTTCCAAGTAGCAAAGGAATACAACAACCCGTATATTTTAGTTGAGGTAAATGACATTGGAGACTCTATTGCTGCTACTCTTAATTACGATCTTGAGTATCCCAATGTCCTCATGTGTGCGATGCGTGGACGTGCTGGTCAAGTTGTTGGTCAGGGATTCTCAGGAAACAAAACACAATTAGGTGTTAAGATGAGTGTAACCGTAAAGAAAATTGGTTGCGCTAACCTCAAAGCAATTATTGAGGAAGATAAGTTATTGTTTAATGACTTCCAAATCTTCCAAGAGCTAACTACATTTGTACAGAAGAAACAAGCGTGGGAAGCAGACGAGGGATATCATGATGACCTCGTAATGTGTATGGTTCTCTTTGCATGGTTAGTCATGCAAGAATACTTTAAAGAAATGACAGACCAAGATATAAGGAGAAGAATTTATGATGAACAACGTAATCAAATTGAGCAAGATATGGCTCCCTTTGGTTTTATTGATGACGGCATGGGTGATGATACCTTCGTGGATGGAGACGGAACCGTTTGGGAGTATGGAACGACACAGGAAGAAGTATCATACATGTGGAACTACTGATGAATATAGAGGATCAGTTCTCACTAGACCATCTGATATTTACCGAAAGGAAATGTAGAACCTGTGGTGTAACTAAAGAATTGATAAACGATTTCTATAAGATAAGAAAAAATAGAACTACTCCGTCAGCATATTCATATGAATGTAAAGAATGCACCAAGAAAAGAGTTCTAAAACGTAGAAAAACTGACAGTCAAAGATGGGAGTATCCAGACTGGTAGTGAGTTCATGCATCGTTTCCCCTCTGAAGAAACCCTTTTGGATAAATAATTTCAGGTAAAATCGGAATTTCTAAGGAGATAAAAGATGGCAAGTCAAGTCTCGCCTGGTGTTGTTTTAAGGGAACGCGACCTCACAAATACTACCATTGTGGGCAATTCAGCTCTAACAGCAGCTTTTGCATCATCTTTCCAGAAAGGACCAATCGGAGAAATCACATCTGTTTCATCTTTGAAAGAGTTTGTTGGTATCTTTGGTACTCCTTCGGAAGCAAATGCAGAAGACTGGTTAGTTGCATCTGAGTTCCTAGGATATGGTGGTAGACTAGCAGTAGTACGTGCTGAGTCCGCTGTCCTTAACGCAACTTCAGATGGTTCAGCAGTATTAATTAAAAACGAAGCAGACTACACTTCAGGTGTTGGTGGTGCTGAAGTATTTGCAGCAAGGACTGCAGGAACTTGGGGTAACTCCCTTAAAGTTGTAGCAGTTGACCGTGGAGCGGATCAAATCCTAACACTAGCATCTGCACCAGCTACTACTGCAATGAATACTGCATTCACTACCGTAAGTGGAAAGGCAGGAAGAATTTATTCTTGGGATGCTGCTACAAGTGAATTGGCAGTCATTCTTGACAACCCAGCATCACTCCTTACATCCGCAGAAGTTTTTGATGAACCAGGTGATGGTGTTGTTGCAGGAGTTACCCCAGCTGCATATGCAGGACAAGGTTCTCAAAATGGATCTCATGTCGTAGATCCAACTGGTGGAACTGGAACGGGTCTAAGACTACAAGTTATCATTGATGTTGGTGGAAGCGTCACCAGTGTTACCATTGTTAATGGTGGTACAGGTTATGCTCAGGGCGATTCAGTTACATGTCCTGCTGCAAACTTAGGTACAGGAGCTGTTGCTGATCTAACAGTTAGTGTTGACTCCGTATCTAACGATAACATCGCTATCACTTCAGTAAAAGATTGGTACACCAATACAACTATTGCAGGAACAACTTTAAAACTTTCTGCTATTGGTCCACGTCCTGGTACATCACAATTTGCTTCTGATAGAGGTATTTCATATGATGAAATTCACCTAGCAGTTATTGATGTTACTGGTAATGTTTCTGGTGCTGCAGATACAGTTCTAGAAAGACTAACATATCTTTCTAAACTAACTGACGCTAAGAATCCAGAAGGAGCATCACTATACTTCAAAGATATTGTTAATCTAGAATCTGAGTATATCTTTACTAGTGGAGCACTTGCAAATCTAATTGAACCAACACAAGGTGGTGGAGGAGAAGCATTAGGACAAGCATCTACTGCAATTTCTTCTGGATCTAAGTTGCTTCTAACAGCAGATAACATCTCCAATCTTTCTGGTGGTGCTGATGATTATGCATATACTGCTGGCGAAGTAAATGGTGCATATGATCTATTCTTAGATACTGAAGCAACTACAATTGACTTCATTCTAATGGGTGGTTCAATGGGTAGTGAAGCAGATACTCTAGCAAAAGCACAAAAGGTTGTTGCTGTTGCAGCTGGTCGTAAAGATGCACTAGCATTTGTTTCACCACATAAAGGAAACCAAATTGGAACTGGCGGATCTGCACTCACTGCTGCTGATCAAAGAACTAACACCGTTAACTTCTTTAACGCAATTTCATCTACTTCATTCGCTGTCTTAGACAGTGGTTATAAGTACATGTATGACCGTTTCAATGACAAGTATCGTTATGTTCCTTGCAATGGTGACATTGCTGGTCTTTGTGTTAACACTTCAGAAACAGTCGCTGATTGGATTTCACCTGCTGGTATGAATCGTGGCGGTCTCCGCAATGTAATCAAACTTGCATTCAATCCAAACAAAGCAGATAGAGACGAACTTTATCAGAACAGAATTAACCCAGTCGTTACCTTCCCTGGTAGTGGAGCAGTTCTATTCGGTGATAAGACTGCACTTGCTGCACCTTCCGCATTTGATAGAATTAATGTTCGTCGTCTCTTCCTTAATATTGAGAAGAGAGTTGAAGAACTTGCTAAGGGTGTTCTATTTGAAATTAATGATGAAACAACTCGTGGTGGATTCCTATCAACAATCACTTCATATCTTTCTAGCATTGAAGCGCAGCAAGGAATTACAGATTTCCTAGTTGTTTGTGATGGAACTAACAACACAGCTGATGTAATTGACCGCAACGAATTTGTTGCAGAACTATTCATCAAACCTGCTCGCTCCATCAACTATGTTTCAGTAACGTTTACTGCAACGAGAACTGGAGTTTCGTTCAGCGAAGTCGTTGGACGCTGATTTTTCGTTAAATACTAATAGAAGGAGTAACTTAGAAAAATGGCAATTACTAGCAACGTTTCAACTTTTTTAACACAGGTGAAGCAGGGTGTTAGACCTAATATGTTTGAGGTGGACATTTCGTTCCCCTCTGAGATTGCAGGAGACACATCACTTACAGGACTACTTTGTAAGTCAGCTGCATTACCTGCTTCAAACGTAGGTGTTATTGAAGTTCCTTTCCGTGGTAGAACTGTAAAGATCGCTGGGGATAGAACCTTTGATAACTGGACTGCAACCTTTATCAACGATAAAGACATGGCAACCCGCGCACGTTTTGAAGAGTGGTTGAACCTAATCAATACACACAAAGCAAATACAACTGCAGAAGCAGATCCAACCGAATATTCAGCTTCAGTAATCATCAAACAACTTGAAAAAGATTCTACCGATGGTGGTAAAATTCTAAGATCATATAAACTGTGGTATGCATTCCCAACTAGTGCATCTGCAATTGATCTTGCATATGATAGCAATGATCAGATTGAAGAATTTACAGTTGAATTCCAGTATTCATACTGGACTGTTGGAGATGATACTGAGACTACCGCTGGAGATAGCAATGCTGCGATCCTATAAATAATAGGAAGCGTACAGTTGAAAAATTATCATGAGTCAGTTATTTGGCTTTCAAATTAATCGTAAGGAGGGTCAGAAGGGTCAGTCCCCTGTCCCTCCTTCTGCTGACGAGCCAGTCTCTATTGCCGCAGGCGGTTATTTTGGAACATATGTAGACACAGACGCTACTGCAAGGAATGAGTTTGAACTCATTCGTAGGTATAGAGACATGTCTCTACACCCAGAAGTAGACTCTGCTGTAGATGAAATTGTGAATGAATTTGTGGTTAGCGATGCTAATGACAGTTGTGTTGAGGTTGATCTTAACAACTTAGAAGTTGGAGCGGGAGTTAAGAAAAAAATTCGTGACGAGTTTGACAAGATCAAACAGATGTTGAATTTTGACAATCGTGCTCATGAAATTATTCGTAGTTGGTATATTGACGGAAAGTTATTTTATCATAAAGTAATTGATTTAGATAATCCAAAGAAAGGTATTACTGAACTTCGTTATATTGACCCACTAAAGATTCGTAAAGTAAGACAAAAACTCAGTAAGGGTTCTGATGACCCTAGAGTAAATAGAGCATTGAAAGGTACTGCACTGGAGTATGAATGGGGGCAGTACATTGACTATTTCATATACAATCCCAAAGGATATCTAAGAGGCGGAGCACTCGGTCCTATTGGAGATATGTCCAACTCCCAAGGAATTAAGATTGCTGCAGATTCAATTGCATTCTGTTCCTCTGGAGTTCAAGATCTTAACAAGAGAATGCATTTGAGTTTCCTACACAAAGGAATCAAGTCACTCAATCAACTTAGAATGATTGAGGATGCTCTGGTTATTTACAGATTGTCACGCGCACCTGAGCGTAGGATTTTCTATATTGATGTAGGTAATTTACCTAAGGTAAAAGCGGAACAGTATCTCCGTGATGTTATGAGTCGCTATCGTAACAAGCTAGTGTATGACGCAAACACTGGTGAGATTCGTGATGACAAAAAACACATGAGTATGCTAGAGGATTTTTGGTTGCCTCGTAGAGAGGGTGGTCGCGGAACTGAGATCACTACACTGCCAGGTGGACAAAACCTAGGCGAACTCAAAGATGTTGAGTATTTTAAGAAGAAGCTTTATAACAGCCTCAATCTTCCTCCTTCCCGTCTCACCGACGATAATAAAGGATTCAACCTCGGTAAAACCACTGAAGTCCTTAGAGACGAACTTAAGTTCACAAAGTTCATCGGTAGACTACGTAAAAGATTTGGTGAACTCTTTCACGATATTCTTAAAACGCAACTCATTCTTAAAGGAGTAATTTCTCCTGAAGATTGGGATGATATGAAGGAGCATATTCAATATGACTTCTTGTTTGATAACCATTTCAATGAGTTAAAAGAACAAGAACTAATGACACAGCGCATTGCTCTTGCAACTCAGATGGATCCATTTGTTGGTAAGTATTTCTCAATTGAACATATTCGTAGACAAATTCTACAACAGAATGAGAAGGAATATAAGGAAATTGAAAAACAAATGAAGAATGAAATTGATGCTGGTCTAGCAATGAATCCATCTGATGTTAATACATTTGACATGATGGATCGCCAGAATGCTGCATTTGCTCCTGAAATTGCAGCGCAACAAGCTGATGACTCTCACGAACGAGAGCAAGAAAAAGCAGACGACGCGCATCAAAAACAATTGCAAATGGCGAAAGCGCAACCTAAACCTTCTTCTAATACTAAATAAAGAATAAGTCATGGAAAACAAAATGGATCAGGCAAACCCTGAAGCGGAAGTGATGAATATTGTAACTGCTATTGCAGACAATGAAAGGTCTAAAGCAATTGATGCCATCCAAGATTTGCTTTATGCAAAGGCATCAGAAACTCTGTCTACTTATAAACAGGGTGTAGCAAAGACTTACTTTGATGAACCAGTAGATACGGAAACTAATGAAACTGATAACGGAACAGATTGAAGATGTACATGTCATCACCGAAGGAACTGGTGATGATAAAAAATTGTACATTGAAGGTGTCTTTCTTCAGTCCGAACTGAAGAATAGGAACGGTCGTGTATATCCATTTCAAGTTCTAGAACGTGAGGTTGGACGTTACAATGAAGAGTATGTTAAAACTAAGCGTGCTCTCGGTGAGTTGGGTCATCCTGATGGTCCTACTGTCAACCTTGATAGAGTTTCCCACAGAATTACCGAACTTAGAGCAGAAGGTAATAACTTTATGGGCAAAGCCCAAATCCTAGACACACCTATGGGAAAGATTGCAAAATCTCTCTTAGGTGAAGGTGTACAACTTGGTGTATCATCACGCGGAATGGGAAGTATTGACAAACGTGAAGACACCGCGTATGTCATGGACGACTTCATGCTAGCAACAGCAGCAGATATCGTTGCAGATCCTTCTGCCCCAGACGCTTTCGTCAATGGAATTATGGAAGGTAAAGAGTGGGTTTGGGACAACGGAATCCTTAAGGAGTCCGAGGTTGCTAAATATCAACGTTACATGAGTGATTCTACTCGTAAAAACCTAGAGGAGAGAACGCTTCAAGTGTTCCAAAACTTCCTCGCAGGTTTGTAATTTAATAAATAAACAATAGATAATCATAAGATTTACGGAAGGACTCAAAATGTCAGACATGTTAAACGAAAAGTTTGAGGAGTTTCTGAGCGGACAGCAAGTCGTTATGGAAGCGGGAGCGGATCCCATGCCTCGTGTATCTGCTTCAGTAATTCCTGGTACAGGCTCAGATCCCTCGGCAGTTTCGGGTGATCCACAACAACGTGGAAGTGGTAAAGATGAACCATCTGGTTCTTCACCAACTGTTCCACCTTCAGTTGCTAACGGACAGTCAGTAACAGATCTCGGTGGTTCACAGTCCGAACCTCTTCATTCTAATAAAGAAGAAGGCGAGGAGAATCCTGGCGCTAAAGCAGCAGCACCCGTCTCACAAGATGGTAGTGTTACTTCAACATCAGGCAAGCCTGGTGACGAAGCAGGTGCTAATTCCCTAGGCGCGGAAATCGCTTATGGAACTGGCAAAGGTCCTGATGTTTCTTATCCTATCAAACCAGCATTTGAAGAGCTGGATATGTCCTCCGACATTAGTGCCCTATTAGAAGGCACTGAACTCTCCGAAGAATTTGCAGAGAAAGCAAAAACCATCTTTGAGGCAGCAGTCAAAGCAAAGATCTCCGAAGAGTATGACAAGCTTGTAGAGCATTTCGGTAAAGAATTAGAGAAGCAACTAACATCTGCTAAAGCAGATCTCTCTGAGGAAGTTAACGGAACTGTAAACTACGCAGTCACTCAATGGCTAGAAGAAAATCAAGTAGCTGTTGATCGTGGCATCAGAAATGAGATCACTACAGACTTCATTGCAGGTCTTAAAGGTCTCTTTGAAGAGCACTACATCTCTATCCCCGACGACAAGGTTGACGTGGTAGAGGGTATGGCTGAATCTATTCGTGAGATGGAAGAGCGCCTAGACGAACAGGTCAAGGCAAATGTGAAACTACAAAATCGTCTTAATGAGTCTGCCAAACTCAATATTCTGTCCACTGTGTCAGAAGGACTCGCAGATACTCAGAAAGAAAAACTCGCAGCACTTGCTGAGGGTCTTGAGTATGTAACTGAAGAGGACTTTACCAAGAAGGTTAAAACCATCAAGGAGTCATACTTCAAAGAATCAGTTGCTACTCCCGCAGCAGAAGTTGCAGATGAAACTCCAGTTGAAGGATTAAGCGAAGAGGTAACACCAGCAATGGCACAATACCTCAGCGCACTCAATCGCTGGAAGTGATTATTATCAAACCCTATTTTTCCAAACGGAGCTAAAAATGTTTAATGCAGAAGCTCTAACAGAAAAGTGGAAACCTGTTCTAGGTCATGAGAGCGCAGGCGCTATCAAAGACAATTATAGAAAGGCTGTTACCGCTGTTCTGTTAGAAAACCAAGAAAGATTCATGCGCGAAGAGCGTGGCATGATCAACGAAGCAGGTGGTGCAGCAGGTAACTCTGTTGGCGCTATCGGCGGCAACGCTCTTTCAGGTTCAGGTCTAACCACCCAAACTGGTGGTCTTGCTGGATTTGACCCTGTAATGATCAGCCTCATCCGTCGTGCAATGCCTAACCTCATTGCTTATGACATCTGTGGCGTTCAACCAATGTCTGGTCCTACTGGACTAATCTTCGCAATGAAGTCTCACTACGAAGGTCGTGACGGTGCTGAAGCACTATACAACGAGCCTGACAGCGACTTCTCTGCAGGATACGATGCAACTGCAAATGCATACGATACTGCTAATCCAGTTGCAGGCAGCAATCCTGGTCTTCTTAATGACTCTGGCACTTACGACCGTGGCGTTAAGCCAATGGCACGTGAGGACGCTGAGGCACTAGGAGAAAGCGGAAAGCTGTTCAGAGAAATGTCATTCAGCATTGAGAAGACTGCTGTGACTGCACAGTCCAGAGCTCTCAAAGCAGAATACACTCTAGAATTGGCACAAGACCTCAAGGCAATTCATGGTCTTGATGCTGAGCAAGAACTTGCTAACATTCTG
>Ga0213860_10000071_pt1 | contig 39585 bp, 38 predicted proteins | sample PICome_3_FD_160118 | JGI IMG/M metagenome (GOLD analysis project Ga0213860, IMG submission 160118) | Coastal seawater microbial communities near Pivers Island, North Carolina, United States - PICO550 | ecosystem: Environmental > Aquatic > Marine > Coastal | place: USA: North Carolina...
TTGCAGAGGAGGGCCTTGACCAGATTAACACGGGTGCTGGGATTAATTCAGGCCCGTGTGTGGTTGGAAATTTTGGCTCTAGTACTCGCTTCGATTACAGTGTTCTTGGTGATGCGGTTAATCTGGCTGCAAGGCTAGAATCAAGTTGTAAAGAATATGATGCAGATTTAATAATATCTGAACACAGTTTAGTAGATGGTTATGAGTACGAGTTTCTTGACGAGGTAACTGTAAAAGGCAAGTCGGAGCCAGTAAAAATCTACACCATACGAAAATAATACTTGACATTGTGTTGATATTTTGATATAATTTTTATAAATGTGGAAATATCCACGAGACTTAAAAGGAGTACATAATGGAAATCAAAGAGGTAGCTGCAAATCTTGAGAAGCATGAAGCTATCTGTGCAGAACGGTGGAAAACCATCTTCAATAAAATAGAGACTATGGAGAAAGGTGCGAGTGATAGATTTAATGGAATCGAAGAACAAGTATCTAGAGTAGAAACTATACTATTGGGGTCTGCAGGATTTCTTATAGTTACTCTAGCAGGTATTGTAATAACAATGCTCAGCATGTAGGAGAAAAATATGGAAGCAGAATATAGCAAAAAAGATATATCTAAGTCGCCAAAAGCAAAGAAAGTAGAAAACGTACTACCAGACGGATGGCAGTTATATCTAAAAAGAGGTGTATGGTGTGTAAGAGACGGTAACAATGCCTTGTCACAACATAAATCAGAACAAGATGCATGGAAATTTATAAATGGCTAATCAAATAGAAGAAAAGTTAAAAGAAGCAGTAGAAAAATCAGAAGAAGAACATGGAGAAACTCCAATGTCAGGTAGACTCAAAAAGCTACTTGCTAGAAAACAAAACCTGCAACGAAGAAAACACAACAAAAATAGACACAGAAGAACATGAGACAAAAGAAGTCGCCTGAAAAACGACTAGAGATTTGTAAAAAGTGTCCAAAATATAGTAAGTTTTGGAAAACTTGTACAATATGCAAATGTTTTATGCCCCTCAAGACTAAACTACGATGGGCTGAGTGTCCAGACGAGCCACCTCGTTGGACTTAGGGAGAAAAATATGCCAGGACATTACGGACATGGTAAAAAGAAAAAACGGAAAAAAGGCAAAGGTAAAAAGAAAAAGTAACTTTGCAAGAGCCTAACCCGAGGAGGTGATTAATTTTTAGGAGCGGATGACCTTATACTACGCAAAAGAGCATGGATATAAATTCATGACACGGAAAAATATCGAGGGGTCTCTGCTCCGCCCTTATAGGAAACATTATGTTTAAGAAAATATGGAATTTATTACTAGGGTTAGACCCTGATGATTTAAATGGAGACGGTAAAGTCGACATTAAAGACAAGATGATTGAAGCAGAAAGAAAAACTGCAAAAGAAATCACACAATTTAAGCCGAGTATTGACCACAACGGCGACGGAGTCGACCTTAGCGAAGGCCCGTATAAAAACTAGTGGTTAAAGCAGTCTGCTCGAGAGGGCGGAAAGACTGAGGAGAGAAATATGATAGACTTTTTCTTATTAATAGGAAAATTAATATCAGTTGTCCCTGTAATCGTAACAATCTGTTCTTTTATAGCAGCTATCACACCTACACCTGTAGATGATGGTTTAATGAAGAAAGTTTATATGGTTATGGATTGGTGCGCGTTAAACGTGTGGAAAGCCAAAGACAAATAGGTTAATACCCTAGTAGAGTTCTCTTCATCGGTCACAGAGAGGGGGACTCTACGATTTAATTATGGCAGCTCGAAGAAAAAAATCAAGAAGAAAAGCTACAAGAAAATCACGCAACGTGCCAACAAACAAAGCTCTCTATTCAAGAGTAAAAGCGGCAGCAAGAAGAAAGTTCGCAGTATATCCTAGCGCATATGCAAACGCATGGTTAGTTAGAGAATACAAGAAGAGAGGCGGGAGATATAGACGTGGCTAGAGGCGGATTAGGGAAATGGTTTAAAGAACGATGGGTAGATATCGGAAGACCAAAAAAGAAAGGCAGGTATCAACCTTGTGGAAGAAGGAAAGCTAGTACATCAAGAAAAGGCTATCCTAAATGTGTTCCTTTATCACGTGCTAGAACTATGAGCAAAGCTCAGAAACGTTCAGCAGTGAGAAGGAAAAGAAAAGTAGCACAGGGCGTTGGAGGAAAACCTACTAACGTTCGTACTTATACAAAGAGAGGCAAAAAACGAACTACTCGCAGAAGAAGAAGATAATAACACCTAAGCAACTAGATTTCAAATTAGAACTAGCGGGTAGACTCATGGGTATAGAAAGAGCAGTAGCTTCTCTAATACTAGAATCAAGACAGAACATTCACAAATTAAAGAAACTGAAAGACTACGCATCAATGAATAAATGCGTCTTTCGAGACGAGCAATTGAAAAAACTCGTAGGAGAAGAAAATGGCTAGAGGCGGTTTTTTAAGCGGACCTACTGGTGTACACAGCACACAGAAGATTCGTAAACACAGACTCAAAAGAGGAGTCACTAGAGACATGAATGCAGCAGCTGGAGCTGTTGTAAATAGCAGAAAGGCAGGAAGTATGGAAGCAATGAGATATGCGTCTGCACCTAAAGCTATCGGTCCTAGATTTGGTAAAACTAAAAGTCCTAAGAAAGCAAGATTTAGTAAAAAGGGACATAGTAGAATATTACGTAGGAGGTAGAAATGCCTAAGCGTAAAAAGGGACGTAAACGCGACCCTAGATTGAAGAGAGCAGGGGTTTCAGGTTTTAATAAACCAAAAAGAACACCTGGTCATAAAACTAAATCACACATAGTTGTGGCAAAAGTTGGCAACAAGATTAAAACTATTCGTTTTGGACAGAAAGGAGCTAAAACTGCGGGCAAACCTAAAGCTGGAGAGTCTCGCAGAATGAAGATGAAGCGTAAAAGTTTCAAAGCTAGACACAGAAGGAACATTGCTAAAGGCAAAATGTCAGCTGCTTACTGGGCAAACAAGGTAAAATGGTAAAAAGTGAACTTTGACATTAGTCAATTTAAAAAAGAAGGGTACTTAGTAGTAAAAAACTTTCTAAATAAAGAGGAACATGACGAGCTCAACCTCACATGTAACACTTTGACCCGATATGCAAAGACTATTTCGGCGCATACGCAAGATAATTGGCTAATGAACGCCCCTTACAACCCTATGATGTTGCAAGGAGCAATGAAAGAAAACGAAATATTCAAAAAATTAGGAAGAAATCCTAAATTATTGAAGGTAGCAAGAATTTTATTAAGAACAAATCACTTAAGTACTTACATATCTAAGTTTTTTCCGATGGTACCATACGAAGGTGCTTCGGTAAGTTGGCATCAAGACAACTATTATATTCAAGGACACCCCGATAAATTAGTAAGTTGTGACGTTTTTGTAAATGGAGCAACAAAAAAGAATGGATGTCTAAGAATAGTAAGAGGTTCTCATAAACACGGTATATTTAATCATGATATACAGTCTCATCAAGAGTGGATTAAGTGGATAAACATAAGTCCAAAACTAGATATCATTGATTTAGAACTAGAAGAGCCTTTTGCAGTATTTTTTCACCCTAATCTAATACATGGGTGTTATAAAAATAAAAGTCAAGACTATAGATATAGTGTTGCGTGGGAGTATATGATGTGGCCTTATATTCCTCAATCACATAATGACCACATCTCAAACGATTTACTACAAGTATAGGAGAATAAATGAAAGCAGACGGCAGAAAATTATGGTTGGATGAAAGTTTAGTAAATGCAGGTAAATTTTTAGCACAAATGCTAAATACTGAAAACAAAAGAAGTCTCACAAGAGGAGAAGAAAACTTTAGAAATTTAGCCGCAGCTTATTGTTACTTATACGAAAAAGCTAAAGAGTCGGGAATACTAAGCGAAAAAGATAACGAATACATATTTGAAGACGAGAATATACATTGATTGAAATAAGCAGAGCTGACGTGGTTTCAGACCACATAATGAAGTTCGATGACAGAAGATTTATAAAACTACCAATTGATGGGTATATGAACTTGCTTGGTATTACTCCAAATTCATCACAGCATGGAATCATCAATGCAATTAACAATCCCAAATATCGTTTTGTATGTGCCGCAGTATCACGTAGGCAAGGCAAAACTTATATTGCTAACATTATAGGTCAGTTGACAACTTTAGTTCCAGGAGCTAATGTATTGTTGATGTCACCTAACTATTCACTTTCTCAAATTTCATTTGATTTACAAAGGCAATTGATTAAGCACTTTGATTTAGAGGTATTAAGAGACAATGCAAAAGATAAAGTTATTGAACTTTCAAACCATAGCACAATACGTATGGGTTCCGTTAACCAAGTTGACTCGGTCGTGGGTAGGTCTTATGACCTCATCATATTCGACGAGGCCGCTCTCGTTGACGGGCGGGATGCTTTCAATGTTGCGCTCAGGCCCACACTAGATAAAGAAAACTCAAAAGCACTCTTTATATCTACTCCAAGGGGTAGAAACAATTGGTTTGCAGAGTTTTGGTACAGAGGATTCTCAGACGAGTTTCCAGAGTGGGCAAGTATCAAAGCAACATATCACGAGAATCCTAGAATATCAGAACAAGATATAATCGAGGCAAGGAAGACGATGTCTGAAGCTGAGTTTAATCAAGAGTATATGGCGGACTTCAATGTGTTTGAAGGTCAAGTATGGGCGTTCAATCATGAAAAGTGTCTATCAGATTTATCAGAATTAGAGACAGGAAGAATGGATATCTTCGCAGGAATGGACGTTGGATATAAAGACCCCACGGCTTTTTGTGTTTTCGGATATGATTGGGATTCAGAAACGTACTACTTACTCGATGAATACCTTGATGCCGAACGAACTACAGAACAACATGCAATGGAGATTCAGAAACTCATCAATAAGTGGGACATAGATTATATTTATATCGACTCTGCTGCTCAGCAAACAAGGTTCGATTTTGCACAAAATTACGATATCACTACTATCAATGCAAAGAAATCTGTTTTAGATGGTATAGGTCATGTTGCAGGAATTGTAGATAATGATAAGTTAATAGTTCATCAAGCCTGTAATGAATCAATTTCAAGTCTAGACCAATATCAATGGGACCCCAACCCTAATTTATTAAAAGAAAAACCTAAACACAACTATGCCTCTCACATGGCAGACGCCATTCGATACGCGTTATACTCATTCGAGACAAGTGCTACTACATTCTAAATTACCCCTTGAAAAAATAGTTCTTGACATGAACTTAAAATTTTGCTAAAATTATCTTAATAACGAGTAGGTTTATGGATTTAAAACGAGATTTAGTAAAGTATGTTCGTGACAAGGCCAAGTCTAAATATAAGAAAGCAACGGAATGTCACATCTGCGGAAGTACGGAGAATCTGGACTTTCATCACTTTTACGGATTAACCGAATTATTAGAACAGTGGATGAAAGTTAACAAACTAAAAATAGAATCAGAAGAAGAAATATTAGACCTTAGAACAAAATTTATCGCAGAAAAAGAAGACGAAATTTATAATCACGCTGTTACATTATGTCATGAACATCATTTACGATTACATAGTATATACGGCAAACGCCCAAAGTTAATTACAGCTAAAAAGCAAGAAAACTGGGTGCAGATACAGAGACAAAAATATGGCATGGTATGACAGATTATTCGGAATAGATAGAGAGGAAAAGGATAATCCTGCCCAATATATTATTTCGAGAAATGAAGGTCTTACAATCGATTCTCGTGAACAGCAAATCAGTTATAGAAATGCTTACGAGACTATCGAAATAGTAAATAGAGCCGTCAACATGGTAGTTGACGATACTGCTGAAGTACCATTTGATGTTGGTGATAAAATACTAGGAACGTCTCCTATAGTAAAAAACATACGAAGAAGTAGAGTAGATTTACTACTAAATAGCGAACCAAATCCATTTCAAGACGTAAGTACATTTAAAAGAAATCTGATAATTGACTTACTGATTGATGGAAATATATTTATCTACTTTGATGGTGCACATCTGTATCATCTTCCAGCAGAGCATGTAACGATATATAGTGATGACAAACAGTATGTTGAAAAATATACTTATGACAACTCTATCGATTATAAGCCATCAGAAATAATTCATATTAAAGAAAACAGTTTCCGTTCTATTTATAGAGGAGTCCCTAGATTAAAACCTGCACTTAGAACAATGCAGTTAATGGGAAGCATGAGAAGATTTCAAGATAACTTCTTTAAAAATGGAGCAGTTCCAGGACTAGTTTTAAAGTCACCGAACACTCTTTCTGAAAAAATTAAAGAAAGAATGTTACAGGCTTGGGTTGCAAGATACAATCCACAGTCAGGTGGTAGAAGACCGCTATTTTTAGATGGTGGTTTAACAGTGGAAAACCTAACAGAAGTAAACTTTAAAGATTTAGACTTCCAAGAAGCAATCGCTTCTAACGAAAAGATAATTCTAAAAGCAATAGGTGTTCCACCAATTTTAATGGACAGTGGTAATAATGCAAACTTGCGACCAAACCACCGTCTATATTATTTAGAAACCATACTACCTATTATAAATAAAATAGCGTATGCTTTCGAGAGATATTTCGGTTTCAAACTGGACGAAAACGTATCAGGTATACCTGCTTTACAACCAGAGTTAAGAGACCAAGCAGGCTATTACGCCACACTTGTCAATACAGGTATAATGACACCGAATGAAGCAAGGGAGGCGTTAAGACTTGAGACTATTGAAGGGTTTGATACACCAAGAGTTCCTGCGAATATCGCAGGTTCAGCCACAAACCCAGAAGAAGGTGGCAGGCCGGAAGAAACTCCGCCAAGCGAGGAAGAATAATTATGACAAAAGACAAGATGATAAAGGCTTTGTCCGATTTCATGGCCGAAAAAGGCGTTGAAAAAATGGACTTAGTGGAATACAAGTCTCATGGAAATGATGTACCTGTTAAAGACTATTTACTCAGAAGAGGATTTGGTTCTTGGAACAGAGTTCTATCTGCCATGAAGAAAAGACATCCTGTCCAAGTAGCAGTTGTAGAAGAGAAGGTTGTTGCAAAACCTGCTCCTAAAAAGAAAGCTGTGAAAGTGGAGAAGAAAGATGTCAAGTAACAAAATTTATCACTGGACGAGTACTTTTAAAACCCTAGGCGAAACCGACGATGGTGGAATAAACATCAAAGGTTCTGCAAGTACAAATGCACTAGATAGAGCTGGCGATATAATCGAAAGCGAGGCATGGACAAAAGGCGGTTTGGAGAGCTTCAAAAGCAATCCAATCATTCTTTTTAATCATGACTACAACAAGCCTATCGGTAGAGCAACAGGTTTAGAAGTCACTGATAAAGGTTTAGATATCACTGCAAAGATATCCAAAGCCGCAGGTGACATTACTCATTTAGTGAAAGATGGAGTCCTGGGAGCATTTTCAGTCGGATTCAGATGTAAAGACTCTGAATATATGGCTGAGAGTGATGGATTCAAAATTAAAGATGCGGAACTTTTTGAAGTTTCAGTAGTATCAGTACCTTGCAACCAAGGGGCAACTTTTGGATTAGCAAAGTCATTTGATTCTATGGAAGAATACAGAAAGTACCAAAGAGAAATATTACAGGCTAACTCAACCGCAGCAGCAGACGCTGTTAAAATTGAGCAGCCAAGCGAGGAGAAATCCTCATCAACGGAGACTGATATGTCAGAAGAGAAAAAATCTCCTGAAACTTCAATCGACTTGGAAGCATTTGCGAAGAAAGTTGCAGAGGATACTGCAGCTAAAATTGCTATGAAACAAGCCGAGCAGAAAGCAGCAGACGAAAAAGCACAAGCTGAGCAGGCTGAAAAGCAAGCTCAAGTTGAAGCTGAAGAGAAGGCTGTTCAAGAAGCAAAACAGGAAGAGCAAAAAACTATTATCGAAGCTGGCTTAACAGGCGCTGAGAGACTTATGAATGACGTAGAAAAAAGAGTTTCTGAGCAACATGAAGACTTAAAATCAGTTGTAGACTCATTAGAGAAGCAACTAGCTGAGAAATCAGAAGAAATCATGTCAATCAGAGAATCAAAAAGAATTTTCAACGACAGACAAGGTCAAAGCGACTGGAAAAAAGCTTACGAGAACGATATTATTGACGCAAAATTTGCTGGTTTAGCTACTGGTAAAGGTTGGGACAATGATTATGCTAAAGGTATTATGGAGAAAGTTAACGAGCATTCAGGTGTTCAAGTTTCTTCACAAGATTTCGAGCAAATCGTATCAACAAATATAGAAAGAGATATTCAAAACGAATTAGTATTAGCACCTCTATTTAGAGAAATAGCTATGAATTCTGCTAACATGATTATCCCAATTCTACCAGATGCAGGTTATGCTGAGTTCACAGGTAACCAAACTGCTTCAGGTAGTGCACCACACGGTAACTTAGACCCTAGAGGGGACGCTTACGACCCAGCTAACGGTGCGGGTATCGACTTAACAGAAAGAACTCTTTCAACCAAAAAACTTATTTCACAATCTTACTTAGGTAACGAGACTGAAGAAGATGCAATCATGCCAATACTTCCTTTAATTAGAGAGTCAATGGTAAGGTCTCACGCTAGAGCAATCGAAAATGCTATCCTAGCTGGTGACGATGCTGACGGTGCTTTCGGTACCTCAGGTGCTTCTTTTGAAGGTCTTTTACACTTAGCAAGAAATGACAGTGACTACACACAATCAGCAACTGCTTTTGCATCTGATAAAATTGTAGCAACTGACTTACTTGAAATGAGAAAGAACATGGGTAAATATGGTATAAACCCAAGTGAAGTAGTATATATTGTTTCACAAAGGTCTTACTATGAATTGCTAGAAGATGCTGAGTTCCAAGATGCTAACCTAGTTGGCGACATGGCTACTAAGCTAAATGGTGAAATCGGACAGGTTTATGGCTCTAGAGTCTTAATGTGTGACGAGTTCGCTACTCCAGCAGTTTCTAAATTCGCAGCTATCGCTGTTAACCCAAGAAACTATGTAATGCCAAGATTAAGAGGTGTTACTATTGAATCAGACTACGAAGTAGCAAACCAAAGAAGAGTCCTAGTGGCTTCTCAAAGACTAGGTTTCATTGACCTAATCGACGGTGCAACTTCTAAGTGGGGTTGGATGTACAAAGCTAGCTAATATTAGCTTATCAGGTTTTTGGTGGGTTACCTATAACCCACCACTTTTTAACTATGGCAGATTTAATTACAGTAAATGAATACAAAGACGCAGAAGGTCTAAGAGGCGAAAAAGACGACGACCGTCTTGCAATAATTGTACCTCAAGTATCTGATTTAGTTAAAAAATACTGTGGAGTCTCATTTCTTGACTACTACAGTACGAATAAAGTAGAAACTTTTACGATTGAGGATAACTACACATCAACGATAATAGTCAGCGAGAGTCCGTTAGTATCAGTTAATAAAGTAGAGGAAAGAGGAAGTTATTCAGATAATTATCAAGAATTACTTACGACTAAATATGAGTACTATATAGACGCAGAAGCCGATGCTCTTATAAGAACTAATGAAACTGGCAATCAAATACCTTGGAAGAAAGGTGTAGGTGCGGTTAGAATTACATATAAGGCAGGTTACGCAAGTACTCCAAAAGATTTACAACTAGCTCTGTTCGACTTAGTAAATTATTACATGAAAGACGAACATAAAGAAAGAAGAACTTTAGGTGGCGCTCAGTTACAGAATCAAGGCACTGCTGGAATTAGAAATAGTACTGATTTTCCAGACCATATCAAAAGAGTACTTGATTTGTATAAAGTTGTTATTTAATGGCAATACAAGAATTAAAAACAGAGATACTAGATATTATTCAAAGAACGGAAGCAAAAAGTAGAAAAGAATTAAGCGAAAATATGATAGAATCCTATGTATATGATAAAAAATACATAGAAGAATGGTGTGAGTTTGCTATGGTTAAGGCAAACATTCCTGTAGAGCAAAGAAGGCATGCAAAAACAATGAGAGCAGCCTTTAATCAAACTCTTAGAAAAGAATTTAAAAAAAGTAATGAACCTTACCATATATCAACTAAATTTGGCATAGGTGGAGTAGTAGTAACTAAAGTATCGAGAACAACAGGCACAAGAGAAGGCAAAAATAGTAAAGAACAAAGAGCTACAGGAGCAGCTAAAAATGCAGCATTAAGAGCTCTGGAAGTAAAAACAGGTATTAGTATCGGTGCTTCAGATAAACGAGATATAAAAACTGGTATGCACGGACACCATGGAGGTCCGAACAGAAATGATGATAAGACTACTTTAGGAATGGTAGGTATCGAACAAGCCATGCCAAAAGCAAGTAGAGAGATTGAGTCTTTAATCGATGAGTTAAATCAAATAACTCCCGATGAAACTTTAAGAGAAGTAGTAACATCAAGTTTTAATGATTTAATTCACATAGAAATGGGGTGGAGCAGAAACCCTATAAGAGTACTGGCTACTAGAAACAGTAGAACTAAAAATCCAAGTACAGATACTTATGTTTTAGACAATGTAATTACAGTAAGTTTTGCACTAGGTAGAGGGTCTAACTTTCAAGGAGCAGCTTATACAGATGCTATGAAAGATTGGGATAGAGGAGTAGATAATAGATTAACTAGAACAATAAACTCTATACTAGACAGAGTTGAAAGAAATGTAAATAACTTTGTACAGCAACATATGGAAAATCATCCTTTTGATGTGTTAGCAGTAAGAGGAAGTCCGAGTGTTATAGATAATGTCATAGCAGAAGGACCAAAATATATAATACAAAATCTGTTTCCTCATAAAGCAAATCCTGATATGAGACTAAAAGTTAATAAAAGACTTTTCTCAGAAATGAAAACTCCTAAAAAAGGTAATACAGGAATGGTACAAGGTAGAAAGACTACTAAACCAGCAAAAAGAACAGCAAGAAAAGGATTACCTAGAGTATCTTCGGGAATGAGAACACAAGGACGCAGTAACCCGATGACTTTAAAGAATTTATTAAATGAAATGTTACCTCAAACAGTAGCAAAAAATATGGTATCTCCTGCACTACAATATAGAACAGGTAGATTCGCAAACTCAGTAAGAGTAGAGAATATAACACAAGGTCCAAGAGGTGGGAATACAATGATTGAAGCAAGTTACATGAATAATCCTTATGAAACTTTTGCTCCAGGAGGAAAAATGTATACAGCTCAGAGAGACCCAGAGAGATTAATAAAAAGGTCAATTAGACAAGTAGCTACAGCATTAGTTGGAGCAAGGTTTGGAATAGAGATACAATAATGGAATCGACATTAGCAAGGAAACATACCACGCGACGTCGTGCCATAGTTGAAGCACTCTGTTTGAAACTAGAAGAAATAAATGGTAGCGCACCTTTTAGAACTTCAGTTGCAAGTGTAGAAAGACGACTAAAGTTTTGGGATGAAGTAAACGAATTCCCAACAATACACGTTGGAGCAGGTACTGAAACCCGTGAATATGATGGCGGTGGATTCAGATTTAGATTTTTAAGAATAACAGTTCGATGTTATGTTTCAGATGACAGTGATGTTATCGAAGCACTCGAAGAATTGTTAGAAGATGTTGAAACGGTAATAGAGGATAACGACCCACTAACATACTATGATTCAACAGGAACATCTCATAATACAGTACAAACAACAATCGGTACTGTAGATACAGATGAAGGCGTATTAGAACCTCTGGGTGTAGGAGAAATCACCTTAGAGATTCGATATTAATTAGGAGAAAATAATGGCATTTTTCTTTAGTAGAGATACCAAAGTATTTATGGAATGGTCAGAAGATAGCACTACAGCTAATACAGCTCTGTATGAGATACCTGTATTGGATGGGTTTTCTTTCAGCCAAGGCACAAATACTTCAGAGGTGACATTAAGCGAAGCAGCTACATCAGCGGGTTATAGTAAGAGAGGCAGAGCAATGTTTACTGACTCTTTCGCGCCGGCAGAATGGAGCTTTAGTACTTATATGAGACCTACAAAGTCAGGTAGTGCAGCAGCTTTTGTTAGTGGAGAACACTCCGCAGCAGACGCTCACTTTGCAGTAGAGGGCCCACTATGGGCTGCTATGAGTGCAAAAGACTATGACAAAGCATGTGGAGGAGACTTTACATCAGGAACAGGCACAGGCGGTTTAGCTTTCGATTTTGCAAATTCTAATAACGTACAAATAGGAACATTTGATATGTACTTTGTACTAGGAGCTGCAAAAGATTCTACACCAACATCATATGCAAGTTCAGGTGACGTAACTATTTACAAACTATCAGATTGTTCAGTAGGTTCTGCATCAATTGATTTTGATATAGAAGGTATTGCTCAAATCGCATGGTCTGGAAACGGTAAAACAATAGAAGAGGTAGCTGCGTTAGACACTAGCGCAGGTGGTTTAACCGCAAAAGGATTAATTGCTGAAGGAGTTAGCTCAACAACTAACTTTATCAGAAACAAACTAACAGATTTATCTATAACTTATGATGCTTCAGAGTCTACAGGAACATTAGGTGACTTAGGAGCTTCAGACCAAGCTTATAGTATAACGTTAACAGGTGGAAATATAACAATTGAGAATAATCTCACATATTTAACACCAGAAACACTAGGTACAGTAAACCTACCGATTGGTCATGTAACTGGAACTAGAAGTGTCTCAGGTAACTTTACTTGTTATCTAAATTCAGACTCTAATAGTTCTATGGACTTATTCGAAAAGCTTCAAGAATCAAGAGGAGTTATTACTAACGCTTTTGATTTAGCTTTCGGAATCGGTGGACAAACAGCAGCTACTCCTAGAGTAGTAGTTGATGTGCCAAAAGCACACTTAGAGTTACCAACTCATAGTTTTGAAGATGTAGTATCAGTAGACGTGGCTTTCCATGGCTTAGCTACAGATTTATCATCAGCAACAGCAGCAGATGCAACTAACGAAGTTAAAGTAACATATAAAGTAGATTAATAAAACTCGGGAGGGTTTCGACCCTCCCACTTTTTAGGACAAAAAATGACAGAACAAAAAGAAGTAAAAACACAACCCGTTTCGCTTAAGAGTTTATTAACTCCAAGCAAGACAGTATCAATTGACTATCCAGGTTATGATGGCTTTTCAGTTGACCTAACATATTTAAGTAGAGAAGAATTAGTTAAACTTAGAAACAAATGTATGAAACAAAAGTTTAACAAAAAGACAAGAGCTTTTGAAGATTCACTCGATGAAGAACTATTTTTAGTAGAATACGTTAGTTCAATTATAAAAGGATGGACAGGTTTAAAATACAAATACTTAGAAGAGTTTCTATTGGTAGATGTAAGTGGACAAGACCCCGAAGAAGAACTTCAATACACAGCAGAAAATGCTGAGTTATTAATGAAGAACTCAGGCGATTTTGACCAATGGGTAACTGATACTGTAGGCGATTTGGAAAATTTTACGCAAAGCAAGTAAATTATATACTTGCACTTATAAAAAGAAGCTATAAAGATACAGGTATAGACCTAGAAAAATATCTAGCTGTCTGTGAGCAGTTAAACGAAGAACCTGACCCAGATAAGATGCCTGTAGATAGAAGTATTTTCCCATTGGAAGTTCAGGAAGCGTTCATGCTTCATGACTTTCTATCTGAAAGATGGGACGGTATGAATGGCTACTATCTCGGAAAAGACTACTCAGCCTTAGAAACTTACTTAAACGTTTTAGATATAGAAGACTCAAAGCAGTCTTTGTATTTCTTAAAACATATTGAATATTATAATTCTGAAAAGATTAACGCATCCATAAAAGCAAAAAGAGATGCAGAAGAGCGTAAAGCTAAAATGAAAAGGTAATGGCAAAAAAGAAAAAAGGCGCAATTATAAGTTTTGAGGTCACCGATGACGGTACTCTTAAACAGTTAGGTAGAAAAGCCAAATCAGCAGGTAAAGACGTAGACAAACTGGGTAAATCCGCAGGAGATACTCGTAGAAATCTACAATCCATGTCCGGACGTACAGAATCTGCGTCCAAATCATTTTCACGTTTACAGCAAGGTACTGGCGGCCTCGTGCAGTCCTACGCGATTCTTGCATCAACAGTCTTTGCTGTAACAGCCGCATTCAGAGCGTTAGAACAAGCTCAAAATGTTCAACAACAAATCAAAGGTTTCCAAAGACTTACAGAAATTACAGGTACGTCTATGCTTACGATAACAAATAGAGTTAGAGAAGCAGCAAATGGATTGCTTGATTTCCAAACAGCCGCTCAACAAACAGCTATTGCTACAGCAGCAGGATTTACCTCAGACCAAATAGAAGGATTAACTGAAGGAGCAAAAAATGCTTCTGTTGCTTTAGGTCGAGATATGACAGATTCGTTCAACAGATTGATTCGTGGTGTGACAAAAGCCGAACCAGAACTACTCGATGAACTTGGTATCATTTTAAGACTAGACATAGCTACAAGAAACTATGCTGCAAGTATAGGTGCAAGTGCTGATAAACTTACTATTGCTCAAAGAAGAACAGCTGTTTATAATGAAGTACAAAAGCAGTTGAATGATAATTTTGGAGCAATTGGAGAAGACGCAAATAGTTTAACAAACCAGATTAGTGCTTTTACTACTTCATTAAGTGATATAGGTATTGCAATAAGTGGAGCCGTTTTACCAGCTATAAATGCTCTTATAGGATTTTTAGATAGAAACAAATTAATATTAGGTGGTTTTTTAACCATATTTGCACTTAGATTAGCAAATGACGTTTTACCAGGATTAGCAAAAGCAGGAACTGCAGTTGAAACTTGGACAAATAATTCAAAACAAAGAATAAAAGATTTAAATTTTGAACTAGAAAATAATGGTAGAAAGTATAAAAAGTTAAGTAACGTACAAACATCCGCAACAAATAAAGTATCAAAAGCTTTTAGAGCCTCATTAAAGAAAAGAGGAGTAGATGAAAAAGCATTCTTTAATAAATCTGCTGCTAACCAAAAAAGGTCTATAAGTGCTTATATAAATAGTCTTAAAAAACAAGAGGCTGCAACAGGAAAGTCTATGAAAAGACAAATAGCTATTCAAGAAGCAGCGTATAGAAAAATTGTACTATCAGCAAAAGCTACAGGTAAAAAAGTAGGATTAAATCTTAATTCTGGTGTTATAATGGCAGAAAAAGGATTAATAAGATTAAAACTTACAGCAGCAAATACTTTTGGAGCGCTTGTTACTTTTGCACAAAAAGCTGCAGTCAAACTCAGATTTTTAGGAGTTGCCGCAAACTTTGCAATGGGAGCCTTCTTTGCCTTTTCTATTGGTACTATGTTTTATGACATGATACCTGGAGTTGCAAGAGCAAAAGAAGCCATGCAAGATTTAAAAGAGAAAGTAGATAATTCTAGAGAGTCTAGCGAAGAGTTAAATAGAGCAATCAATGGATTTAAAGTAGACAAGATAAAAGCAATAGGCGACGCAATAATGGAAGGCGTAAATCCTATGATGGAAATGGCAAAAGCAGTAGACCATTTAGCAAATATATTAAAAGACGCTGATTTAAAAACTATGGGCGACAAGACAATTGAGTCAATTGAAAAAGGAATGATTGATACTAAGTTTTCAAAAGATGCTCAAAAAACGGGATTGTCCGTTTTAGTAGACGATATAATAAGAGCTATACAGTTAGGCGACACTATGGGCTTCGATTCTAGTGCAGCATTGAAAGCTTTAATGGACGCTTCAAAGAAAAGAAGTCAAGACGAGTCCAGTGGAAAAATACAAGGTAACTATAATGTTGACACAACCTCTATAGATAGGGCAGGAATGAATGATGCCGCATACGCAAATATAATTAAGACAATAAAAGAGTTAGAAGGATTAGATATAGATTCTGCAGAATATTCACAAACTATGGACAGAATTCGTACAGCAGTTGACGCTACTACTTTATCTTTTGCAGATTTAGCAGTAGAAGGAGTAGATGAAGCAGGAAATACAATCCTAAAAATAACTCCTGCTTTTGCAGCGTTTTTTGAATCACTTTCTAAAGGCACTGACCCAACAAAACTTCTTATCGAATCAATCGCAGATATGAAACAACCTTTAGATGATTTAAGCGAGTCCTTAAAACTTGGGTTACCAAAACCAAATGAATTTGGAAAAATAGGGTCAGCACTTAAGGCAGTATTTACACAGTACGATGCTGCACAGGACGTAGTTAATAAGAAAGGAATAGAAAATTTAAAGATAGAACAATTCCTTACAGAAGAGCAACAAAAGAAAGCAAAAGAAATGGGTTACAGTACTGATATTTTGTCTGTAGGAACTACGCTACTTCAACTACAATTAGGCATAACACGAGAACAGGCACAATTAATATTAGACGAAAGAAAAATATTAGTTCAAAACTATGATTTGCTAAATAAATCAGTAAAACTTAAAAAAGCAATGGCAAACTTAGATAAAGTAGAGCTACTATTAGCTAACCAACTAAAAGACAGCCATACAAAAAGACTTGTTGCTCAAATGAAAATAGACCATTTAGAAAGAGAGTCACTCAGTTTACAACTAGAGATTAAAAATAGACAAGTTCAAATTAATAAATTAGATGAAGACCAACAAGATACTTACGAGAAAAAGACTCAAGAACTACAAACTCAAAAAGAGATAATGGATGCTCAGTTAACAGTAATGGCAAATCAACTTGATAAGTTTTTTCAACTAAGAAAAGTTATGATAGAAAGTTTTGATTCTGCTGGAACCACAGCGTTAACAGATATAATTGATGGCGGCTCAGGAACTGACGCTATTAGAAAAATGGCAGAAAAAATGAAAAAAGATGTTGCTGGAAATATAGCAGGAAACATCATGGAAAGCGCAACAGGTGGATTAAAAAGTTTACTAGGAATGAAAACAGAAGACCAAGTAAAATTAACACCTGAAGCAAAAGCTATCAAAATGGTACATGACAAACACGTAGAAGAGTTAGAAAAAGCACTACAAGCTCATGCAGAAGCTTTCGGTCACAAGTATACAGGAACTAGTGAAAAGATGTTAGGTATACAAGACCAATTAAAAGATAGTCTAGGAAAAGCTTTTAATATTCAAGATGGCGAAAGAGATGCATCAGGTTTCTTAAAAAATCTTGTACTCCCTGAAAAACAAGAAGGCACAGGATTCACTACATTAGGAGGCTCAGAAGAAGGAGAAGGCGGAGGTCTTATTAGTGGATATATTGATAGAGTAAAAACTTCTTTTGGAGAAATATTCGGAGAGAATGGAGCCTTTATGAAAACAGGTAAAAATCTCTTTGGTGGAGAAGATTCTGTCTTTGGTAAACTAGGTAAATCACTATTCGGAGAAGGTGGAGCATTTTCTAAACTATTTAGTGGAGAGAAAGGCGGTATCATGGGTGGTTTAGGTAAAATGTTTGGCGGTGGCGCAAAAGCTGGTGGAGGATTCTTAAGCAGTATCTTCGGCGGCGGTGGCGGCGGCGGAGGCATTATGGGACTTCTCAAACCTCTGCTCAGTATGATACCAGGTATCGGTCCTTTACTTTCTATACTACCATTTGCAAAAGGTGGTATTATCGGAAATAAATTAGTAGGATTAGCACAAGGCGGAGTAATGCCAAGATACGCAAAAGGCGGAGTGGCAACACAACCTACTTATTTAGTTGGAGAAGGAAAACAAAACGAAGCAGTAGTACCATTACCAGACAATAGAAGTATTCCAGTAGACTTAGGAAGAGGTGCTGGAAATGAAAATAATGTATCTATCAATGTCAATATGGCAACTGGAAAAACAGATACTAAGGCAGATGCACAAGAAGGAAAACAACTAGGAGCGGCTATTAACGCAGCAGTACTGAACGAGATAGAAAAACAACAACGCCCAGGCGGAATGTTAGCACAAGGATAAGATATGGCAATAGGATTTGATGTAGGCGGCACACTTGGAGTAGTGGCACCAGATAAAGGATTTAGCAGAAATAATGAACCAAGAGTTCATATAGCAGAGTTTGGCGATGGCTATGAGCAAAGACTTGCACATGGTATTAATAATATTAAACAATCTTTTAGTGTATCATTCGCAAACAGACCAAAAGATGAGATAGATGATATAGTTGCTTTCTTTGAAAGTAAGAAAGGAGCAACTGCATTTAATTTTGTTTTTTCTGATACAAACTCAGGAAGCAATGAAGAAACAGTAAAAGTAGTCTGTGAAAGTTGGGACCAAACTTGGGACTATGATGATTTTTATAGTCTATCAGCAACATTTAGAAGAATATACGAGGCATAATGGCAGATAAACCACTAGTAGAAGATTTTCAAAAACTTGACCCAGGCTCAGAACTGGTACATCTTTATGAGCTAGAATATGAGAAAGGAGAGTTTGTATACTTTCATAGTGGAGTAGAGGAAGATTTAAGTACTTTACATTTTAGAGATTACGATTCACCTGCAACAGTTAGAGAGTATGTTGCACTACCTATAAAATCAGAAGGATTTGAAGTAAAGAATGATGGTGCTATAGCAAGACCAAACGTACTTATAGCAAATATAAATACAGTATTTAGCAACGCAATCGGAACATTAGATTATAACGATATTCTTGGATTAAAATTTATTCGTAGAACAACTCTGAAAAAATATTTAGATAATGGGTCTGGAAATAGTTCAAATCCACCTGTAGAATACCCTAGACAGGTTTGGATTATGGATAGAATTAAGACAAGAAGCAAAAGCTATGTTCAAATAGAACTTTTATCCCCATTTGATTTAGAAACTGCAAAAATACCTGCTAGAGTAATTTTTGCAGATAGATGTTCATTTAAATATCAAGGCGCAAGTCCTCATTTAGATAGATGGAAAAGAGAGCAAAGTGGATGTAATTGGCATATAGAAGGGACTCTATATGGAGGGACTGTAGGTAATGGTGTTAAATTTACAGTATTTGTAAATGAAGATGATGAATACGTAGTACCGTCAACAACAAGTTTTACAACAGTAGGCTCCACAAGTTTTAGTGCTACAAAAGACTCTTATTATAGAAATACTAAAACTTCTACAAGATTTAATGCAAATGGAAGTACTAGTAGTGTAACTATAAGTAACTATTGGCAAGCAAGAAGTAGTGGAGTTCTTGGAACACCTTCAGATAGTAACTCTAATTATAAAAGAGTAAGAGTTTACTCTACATATAACCACGGTACAGAATACTTTACTTACGTTGATGATAGAGATAACGATTATGTTGTATTTACGGATAATGTATCTACTTCAGAAACTTATAATAAAACATTATTATGGAAAGCTGACCAACCAAGTGAAAATCAAGCACCTGGATATACAAAGTATTGGAAAAAAGGAGACTTATGTAGTAAAACTACTACAGGATGTAAAATGAGATTTGGATTTTCTCCTAAAAGTGTTAATAGTAGTGCATCAACAGGTAAGGCAGCAACAAACACAAATGCTGTACTACCTTTCGGAGGTTTTCCAGCAGCGAGAAACTTTAAATGATTGATAGTATATTTGAGCATGCTGCACAATGTGCCCCGCGCGAGTGTTGTGGACTTGTTATACAAGATGGTAACAAGAAACGATATATTCCCATGGAAAATATTTCTGAAAATGAAAATGAGTTTGAAATGAACCCATTAGCTTTCGCAACAATTCAAGCTATTTCGAAAATATTATATGTAGTCCATAGTCACTATGACGAAGATTGTCATCCAAGTGAGCATGATATTAATAACTGTAATGAGATTGGCATACCATACTTTATCGTATCGTATCCCGACAAAGATTATACAATTTTAGAACCAAAATGACAAGAACAATAAAATTAAAAGGAAGAATGGGAGAACTCTTTGGAGAGGAGCATAGATTGAATGTAAAAACAATTCAAGAAGCTATGCACGCCATTGATGTAATGAAAGGAGGACTTCGTAGATATATTATGGAGTGTACTGATTTAGGTATAAAGTTTACTGTTCAAAGAGGAAGCGAAGTAAAAGCGTATGCAAAAGAAAATATAGATGATTTTATTGGAGAAGACGAAATAGGAAATTTTTTAGATGATGACGATATAATTATTACTCCTGTTCCTGCTGGAGCCATTTTTGGTAAAATTTTTAAAGCTGTGTTCAAAGTTATAGCAGGAGCTTTACTTATATGGGGAGCTATTGTAACAGGAGGAGCATTAGGAGTAGTTATAGGAGCTATGGGAGCAATGTTAGCATTACAAGGTATTATAGAAATGATGACACCAGACGCTGACCAAAATGATGAACCTGAAAAGTCTTCTTTGTTTAATGGACCAGTTAATACAACAAAAGTAGGAGTACCTGTGCCTATGGCATATGGTAGAGTAGAGTGTGGCGGAGTTGTTACAAACTTTGGCTTTACTAAAGCTAGAAAACAAAGTTCTACTGGGTATACTAAAGACGCTTTTGGCGATGTAAATTTCGAGGCATAATATGGGATTTTTATCAAATATAGTAAAAGTAGTATTAGCAACTGCAGAAAACCAAAAGAGTGCAGAAGATAATAATCAAATTTCATCAGTAAATACCAGCACCTCTGGAGGCGGCTCAGGTATTACTTATCACCAAACAGCAGTAATCTATGATGCACTATCAGAAGGCCCGATTGAGGGTTTAGTAGATGATGGTGCAAGTATTAAACTTGGTGGAAACAAAGCATTTAATTATGGCGATAAAGACGTAGTAGCTATTCTAGATGCTACAGATGTTAGTTATGTTGCTTCAACAGGAGTTGTAACTGACCATAATAACCCTTCTTTTATAGACTCAGCAAACACATCACAAGGTAGTAGAGATGTATTAATTGTAGGAGGTTCTAAAAGAGGAACAATCAATACATCAATAGGAAATACTATTATTTCAGGAGCTTCAGGATTCACCTTTGCTTCTTCAGACGTAGTTCCAGATGGAACTAAAAAACTTTTACCACACATTAGAATTACAGGAGCAGGCCCCGATGGAGGAGAGTTTACTGCTCGTGTTACAGAATTTATCAATACTTCAGCAGTCCGAGTAAATCTTAGACCTTCAAAAAATACAACAAACGCAGTCTGTAAATTGGACTATGTTGGAACTGTATCAAGTTATGACCCATCAAATAATAGAGTAACTATAACAGCAGGAGGCGTAGACACAAGTAATACAACAGCAACACTTAGTACCCCAACAAGAACAGCAACACAAAAACCTCTAGCAAAATACGATAACTTTTTATGGGCATTTAGACATGGTACTAGAAATCAAACTTATTTACCAACACCAGCAGGTATTGGTAGTGCTTCAGTCGCATACAGAGTAACAAATGGAAACTTAGATACTGTACCAAATACAGGATATCCTACTTGGACACAACAAAGTAAAAGACTAGGAAAAACAGATAACCCTCCATACACAGGAACAGCTGGACAATATACTGCATCAGGTAGTGGAAGTATGGGAGTATCTGACCCAAGTGAAGTTGATTTAATAAGATTAACTTTTAATTTTCCTCAAGGATTAAACGCGTATAAAGCAGACGGCAATAAAATAGAAAAACAAGGGGCAATATACAGAATTAGTCTTTTATATGAAAGAAATGGAACAACATATACAACAATATTAAATGGAGACTCAAGCTATAGTGGAGTGAACACAAAGTATGGGTATAATTATAGCGCAGGACATAGAGGTGGAGTCACTCCTGGTACAGCAATTGTAGCTGGTACAAAAAGAAACTTTAATTATATTTATGAGTTTGATATTAGTAAGTTTCAACCGTTTGATAATTATACAATAAAAGTAGAAAGAATAAATGAAGTAAATGGTCAAGATGGGGGCTGGGCGTGGAGTTCTTCAGCTACTCTAACTAGTATTGAAAATGTTATAACAGATAAATTAAGCTTTCCTTATACAGCATATGCAGGAGTCATTGTAGATGCAAAAGACTTTCAATCTATACCAAGAAGGTCATATGAAATTAGAGGATTAAAAGTAAAAGTTCCTACAAACTATTTTCCAAAAGATGAAAAAACAGGGGCAGGACTTAGAAGAACAAGTGCAGCCTATACAAGAAATGTAACAACTGGTGCAGATACTTCAGCATATGTAGATTGGGATGGTAACTTTAGAGGAGACAAGAAAACATTTTCATCTACTCATGTAAACTACGAACCAGTATATACAAGTAATCCAGTTTGGATATTCATGGATTTAATGACTAATCCTCGTTATGGATTAGGACAACACATTAACCCTGATTTTGACTTTTCAATGATTGATAAGTATACTATGTACAGTTTAGCAAAATATTGTGACGAACTTGTACCTGATGGAAAAGGCGGAGTAGAGCCTCGTTTTGAGTGTAATATTTATATACAAAAAACTGATAATGCTATAAAAATATTAAAAAACTTCACTACTACAATGAGAAGTATGTTAATATGGTGGAATGGGCAAGTAAGTCTTGGCGCTAATATTCAAAAAGGTGCAGTATACACATTTACAAAATCAAACGTAATTAATGGAGACTTCACATATCAAGGTACTTCTACTAGATTTAGAAATAATCAAATTGTAGTAACTTGGAATAATCCAGATAAAGCATATAAGCAAGATGTTGTTACTGTCGAAGATAATGATGATATAGCTAAAACAGGAAAAATAAAAACTAAAAGTGTTACAGCTTTTGGTTGTACCTCAGAAGGTCAAGCTATAAGATATGGTAAATGGCATTTAGCAGGAGAGTTAAAAGAAAAAGAAATATGTAGTTTTGAGACAGGTATAAATGGCGGTATGCTAAGACCTGGAGATGTAATTAATATACAAGACCCAGATTTAACAGATATAGTTGCAAGTGGTAGAGTTACAACAACTTCTTCTTCTACAACAACAGTAATTAAGACTGACCGTGATATAAGTGGATTTTTAAATCAAACTGACAACTTTGATTTACATTTGATTTACCCAAGCGGAGGAGCTTACTTAAGTCAAACTGATGCTACTATAAATTCTACTAATTACAGACAAGGAGATTTAGTACTACTTGATGAAAGTGGAGCAGCTATTGATACAGAAGCAAAAGCATCAAACTGTAAAGATGATGCAGGAGCTGCAGTACAGTTAACATGGTCAGAAGAAACTAGAATAGAAACAAAACCTATTTCAAATTTTAGCTCTAGTGCTATAACTGTAAGTAGTGCATTTTCTTCCGTTCCAAATGGAGAGGTAATATATACTGTATCAGGTCAAAAAGCAGACGGTTCAAGCGTGGCTGGAAGTTTAAAACAGTACATGGTAACTTCTATTAAAGAAAACTTTGAAGACATGACTTTCTCTATAAGTGCTGCAGAGTATGATGTATCAAAATTTGATTCTATAGACAGAGGGTATGTTATCCCTGATATACCAAACGTAATGAGACCTCCAAGAGATGCAGATGCTGTTCCAGAGCCACAAGAAGTATTTTTAGAAGTAGTTTCTAGCGGACAGGGAGACATAGGTGCAGAAAATGGAAGAGATTTATTAGTAGAATGGCAACATCCTACTAACGGCATACAAGACCCAAATGGAGACAATGTAGATGACGTTTATGAACATTTAGCAGCTTATGAAATAGCGCACAATGCAGACGAAGGGGATGTACCAGGTAAGTTCTTAAGAGAAACTATATCAAGCACAAATACTACAAGTTTTAGAATAAAAAATTTAGGAGTTACAGGAGAAATAATAGTTAGAGTAAGAACTGTAAACTCTATTGGCGTTACATCATCTTGGGTACAAAGAACTATAGAAATTAATGAGGATAAACTATTACCTCAGAATGTTCCTTCTGTTGGTTTTGGACTCAATGGAAGTATTGCTCGTGGGGGTATTTTAAGTTGTCCAATTAATATAAATACTTCAAATGGTACAGTTACTTTTGCTTCAAATACGTATACATATACACCACCAAATCCTGGTGTACAAGGTATAAGTGTTGCTTCTGGAAACTCTGCTTTTACTACTCAGGCAAATTTCGATAGTTTAGCAAATGGAGAAACAGGGTATTTATATTTAGACTACGATGGAAGTTTATCAAGAGGGGAAACGCGAACAGATTTATTACAACCAGTACTTTTCCAAACAGAAGAAACAACAGAAGATGCAAACGGAGTAGAAAACTATTTCCAATATGCAACAAGATTAGGAGAGTCTAACGAAGACTTCGTACAATTAAGCGGTAATGTATCAGTATCTGCTGCATCTGTAGATGTTAGTGGTCAAGGTACAACCTTTGATGTATCTGCTACAGGTTTTGAAGCAGGAGACGTTATAATTATTGGTGATGCAGGAACAAGTAGATTTATAACTACTGTTGGTCACATAGAAAGCAATACTGCTTTGAGTTTAACAACTGCTCCTACAAGAACATACAGCAATGCAAATGTATTTAGACAAACACTTAGAACTTCAAATGCAAACGACTCTATACTTGCATCAGTAACAAATACTGGAGGAGTATTCTCACTTATTAACTTCTCTAGCGGTAATAAAGGTGATGATGCATTTACTATAAATGGAACAAATGAAAACCATAACTTCCCTTCAAGTGCAGCAGGACTTGTTACAGATTTTTCAAGTTTTACAAATTCATATACAGTTAACAAAGGCACAATAAGTTATACCTTTGCGAGTTCTGGTACAGCACCAAATACTTTCGGATTAACAAAATCAGATTCAAACTGTACTTCAGTAATAAACTCTAGCACAGGAGCGATAACAGTTACAGCAATGGCAGCTGATATAGCTACTATAACAGTTACAATTACAGACAGAGAAAACAGCGAAACAATAGCAACAAGAGTTATATCTCTTGGTAAGAGTATACCAGGAGCTGCAGGTGCAGGTACAGATTCAAGAACAGTTAACCTAACAGCAGAGGATTATTCAATTGTATATGACTCAAGCGGTGCAAATCCAAACCCTAGTGGAACAATTAAATTAACAGCAACAGCTCAAAACTTTAGTACTCCATTCTTCAGATTTACAGGAGATGGTATAAGTGATGAAGCAACATTTAGTGCTAATGGCTCAAATACTACCACAGATGAGTTTTCATTCAGTGTTCCCTCTACAATTAACACTACCCCACAAACAATTAAAGTTGGTGTAGCAGAGGGAAACCAAACAGAACTTGCATTTGACACAATTTCAATTACTTCATTACAACAAGGAAGCCAAGGAGTAGATGGTGCTCCAGCATACACTGCTATTATTACAAATGAAGCACACACTTTCCCTGCATCAAATACTGGAATAGTAAGTAGTTTTGCAAATTCAGGAACAAAAATAGAAGTATACAAAGGAGCAACACAACTTACTCCAGTAGCAAATAATACTACACCTTCTACAAATCAATATACAGTCACAACAAGTGCAACAAATATTACACCAGGTGCATTTACACTAAATACAGGAAGTGAAAAGAATGTTACAGTAGCAGACCACAGTGGTGTTGCAAATGGCACAGACCTTTCAGAAATAGAATATAGTATTGATATAGAAGATGAAGTAACACTTACAAAAGCACAAACCTTTACAAAATCAAAAAGAGGAGATGATGGTAGTACAGGAGCAGCAGGTATAAATGGTTTGTTAACCAATGAGTCCGCTTCAGCAACAGTAGGTTCCTTCTTTGACTTTAATAACAATACTATAAACTACTCAGCAGTAGGCGGAGAATTTAAAGTATATAGTGGAACTACAGAACTTACTTCTGGAGTAGTATATGGAATTAGTGGAGGAACTGTCGGTGCAACTTCAACTACAAAAACACAAAATAATTTAACTCTTACAATTAACAATTCAACAGGAGTTTATTCATTATCTGGGGGTAGTTGGGATTCCGATATAGAAAACTTTACACTGACAGGCACGGTAACTGCTAATTCTGTAACTATTGAAAAAATATACACGATAGATAAAACAACCATTTTTGCAAGAACTAATTTAGTAGCATCAGAACAAGTTTTCAAGTACGATAACACAGGAGCAAATCCTAGTCCTTCTACAATTGAACTAAGAGCAACACCTCCTTCTCCTTTTACAATTTTTGGAAGTTATCAATATAAATTCTTAAAATCTACAGATGGTGGAGAAAACTTTACTACTATACAAGCACTTTCTACAGATAATACAGTAAATGTAAGTGCAGGTGCTATAAGTTTAGGTGCTGAAGTATTTAAGGTAGAAGCATATTCTGCTTCGTCTTCTCCTGGAGGTCAATATATAGTAGATGAAGACGAACTCACACTTTTAAGAGTTCAAGACGGTGCTACAGGAGATACTGGTAATAGTATTATAAATATTTATAAATTTAGTAGTACTGAGCCAGACGCACCAGATGCAGGCACATCAAACCCACCTTCAGGTTGGTATACTACTATTGCAACTGCAGTTAGTAATGGTAGTGGAATACTTTGGGTTTCTTATGGTAATAAACCTGCAGGAAGTTCAACAATTACATGGAATGACCCAATAAGATATGTTCAAGTCTATGGAGATATAGGCGGAACAAAACCACCTTCAGATGCAAATAAATTTGAAAAAGTAGCAGACTCAGAAGAAGGACGTTGGAGATTTAGAATAAATGATGGCAGTGTTCAAGATGTAGACGTATTTTCTCAAAGTGAGAGAACAAAGTTAGGATATCTAAGAGCTGGACGACTTCATGATGATAGTGGAGCTTTAGAGAGTACTGCAGGCGCACAAGATAAAGCAAATACAGCTGAAAGTAGAGCAAAAACACAAGAAGAATCAAATAGATTTACAGTACCTACAAATACAACCGATGGAGTATTTAGTTTTAAAATAGGTACATCAGGAACTACCCAAACATATGACGTGTTATCTTCAGACTCTAGAACTAAGTTTGACAGATTAAGACAAGGTCAAGACCCATTAGATGCTAATCAATCTATAAGAAATGACGGAATTAGATTATATGCAAATGGAGTTCTGCAGGGAGCAAATAGCCAATCTACAGCAGTAACTACAACAGGTATTGGAGCTGAAACACCTGCAGGAGCTCAAGATAAAGCAAATACAGCGGAAGGTAATGCAAAAAGTCAAGAAGAAGCAAATAGATTTACAGTACCTTCAAATAGTACAGATGGAGTATTTAGTTTTAAAATAGGTACCTCAGGAAGTACGCAGACATATGATGTATTGTCCTCAGATTCAAGGACTAAATTTGATAGAGTAAGACAAGGTCTAGACCCTCTTGATGCTACAAAGTCTATAAGAAATGCTGGAATTACTATGAACGCTAATGGTGTACTCGCAGGAGCAGGGGGCGGAACAGTAAAAGCTAATGCTATAGGAGCCGTACAAACTTCTTTAGCCAATGCTCCTAGTGGTATAAAAAATGATGACCTTGCACTTTCTGTAACAACTTCAGGACTATATAAAGGTAGAGTAAGTTTAACTACAAATCCATCAGGAGATGGATTTTTCACAATACTAGCAAATACTGCTGGAGGTTCACCTTTTGACTCTAGCGGTAACGTAGCCACAGGAGAAGTAATTACAGTAGGCTCACAAATGACAATAGATAGAGATAACGAAAGGATACTTATAGAAGACTAATGGCCAAGAATACTATACTAGGAAGTCTAAAAACTACACATACAGTAAGTGCTAGAGAAAGCACTTCTGCGACTGCATATTATAATGTTTCTAATCCTGAAAACATAAGAGTAGGAAGCACAATAAGTATAGATGGAACTAATAATGTAGCAGGATTATACGTAGTTGTAAGAGCAAAAAATGCTTATTATAATGGACAAACTTGGGATATACAATTAAATTGGACAATTAGTACTTCATATCTGCCTGTAAATGGTACTTTCTACGCAGATTACGATACTTATGGTATGAAAGTAGGAAAGAAAAATGTTGATACTGCAAATGCAGGGCCTAAAGATTTAATATTCGATAGCAGATTAAGAAGACGAGGAGTGATATATGCACAAGGTTTTCAGGCTCAAAATACTTCTCAAAATTTTAGTTTTAAGAGAGGAAATGATTTTTTAAATTACATACCTTTAATAACTCATACAGAAAGAAACCAAGGATTCTTTTCATGCTCCTCTATAGGTAGTACTGCATATTTTGCAAATAATGAAATTCGTCAACAAATGCAATTTAAAGAAGATGCTTTTGCTCCAATTAGAGCCGCTTACTATCAGAACACAGGTCCTCGAATGGTAATTGGAGCTAGTGTAGATACAACAGTTTTTAGAGTACAGCCAGGAAATAGTTGTGACAATGTTAGTTTTAAAGCGTTAAGAATTCCTTGTGGTTATGGTTTTATGACAGAAGAAAACTTCGATAATCCAGAAACGACAGATACTACAAGAGGGTCGGGTGGATTAAGAGAAGTAAAAGATAAAAAAAGAGTAATTACAGGACAAATAACAAATAGCACAGCAGGATTCACAAGTTCAGGAGGTTTGTTTGTATCTAGACCAGGTACAGACGTACTAACTTGTGAGATTGACGATTATTTATTAGCAACTGATACAGGTATAGGAGATGTAGCTTTTAGAGGCGAGGAACAAAAATTAGCTTTGAATTATTCATCAGTTATTACAGCAAATAGTGTTCCAAGTTTAACAGCTAATACATCAACTACTGCAAATAACCAAACTATTTCACTTTCCTTCTTTAATCCATATACAGAAATAGCTTTACCTACTATTACAACTACAAGTGCTACTACAGAATTGAGTTATACGGCTACTCAAGATAAATTATACACTAATTATGAATTTACTTTAACAACTCCTTCACTTTTTAATTTTTCTTTAGAACAGAAAATTTACAATTTAGCACTTTTTTAATTATGGCAAATAGAGCAGTATTAGGTAAAAGAACACAACCTACAAAAATTTCAGATGGTACAACAACTAGAGAAGTACATGCTGTGTACTATAACTATTATAATGCTCCAGGCCCAAGTGCTACGATTACAAAAACTTATGTAAGATTGGATAGTACTGTAAGTTTTAATTCTTCTGCAGATTTAACTTTAACACTTCCTGATGGAACAACTTATGTAGAAAGTAACTGGACTTATAATGCAGGGGATATAAGTATTTATACTGTGAGCGGAGCATCAGGAGTAGCACTTGGTCCAAGTATTTATCTACAAGGATATACACAAACAGATTATAATAGTAATCCAATTGTTATAGGAGGCCCTGAAGCAAGAGGTGCTTTTGTTTCAGGATTAGATACTTCAACAGGAGCAGGAACTTCAGCCAGTCCTTACGGTGGAGCAAATGTTATCGGAGTGTCAAATGGAGCTTTAGAAGCTACAACATTTGATTCAGGTTCCCATATTGGCGGAGGTTTACAAGTATATAAATATTATCAAGGAATATTACATACAACTTATAATAGTTATTGGAACGGTAATGTAGGACATGCAGGAATAAATATAAATCATAACTGGGGAGAGGAAGTAGGAGTATCTAATACTTCAATACTTCCTGCATACGCACTACGTTTTTCTAGAGGAAATACAAGAAGTATGTCTTTTCGACCTCGAGTAGAATCTAAAAGTACAACATCGCAAGTATTACAAGGTAACCCAGGTACTTATGAAATTCCAACAGAAACTGGAACCATAATAGAAGCAGGAATTAGTAATAATTCACAAGCAAATGCTGCAATGCATTACACAACCAATTCTTCTAATACAGCTGAAACTCATAACTATATGATGGGTTATTCAAGCTGGTTATCTGTAGATATAAAACTAAAAGACTTTGACTTAGAAAATACTTCAGCTGTTGCATCCCAAAGTAATATAATTTCAGTTCTTCCCAATGGTTATCATGGTTATGTTTTTTATAATATTGGCGAAACCACAGGATGTTCTTTTAGTAATGCAGGATGGGATAGAACAGGTTCAGTACAAGGAGATATATTAACATTTAGAGTAAAACTAACTCATGGAGGTAGCAGTTATGGTTACTTTAAATTATATTTCGCTTTTAGAAGAAACAACGGAACCAGTGGTGGAGCAGGTGACACAGCAGGAATGGTAGCTGTTCAAGGTTATACTTATTATACTATTTCACAAGCACAATCTAATGCTACAATTACAGGTAAACAAATAACCTATAAAATGCCGATATCAACTTATTTACCTTGGAAAGAACAGTCACGTCAAACTATAAGTGGGTATAATTACCAGGATACTCTTCGACATTTTAGATTTTCGGCAAACACAGCAGCAAGTAACAATAATACTTTAAGTTTAGAAGCAATAACAAAAAATGTAGTAACAACAGGAGTATATGGCGGAACTAGTTCAACTACAACAGGAATATATGAACACTATTACTATGGTTTAGTAATTTTTTATGAACAAAATTTTAACGATGGAGAAAGCATATGAGAACATGGCATGTTTTTTATAACACAGATAGGGAAATTATGTGGTGTAGCGACGCAGGAGTAACTGCATCTATAATAAGTCAACAACAAGCACAAAATTTAAGGTACTTAGAAGTAAGTGTAGAGGGTATGTTAGACGCAAGTTTATATTATATAAATGAAGCTGAAGATAATGTAGTTGGTAAAACTGCATTTGAACCTTCAATACCTACTCTTGAACCTGTTTTAGGAACTCCTTTAAGTATTACAAATATACCTATAGGAACAAAAGTATATATGAATGATGAATTAAAAACTACTATGACAGATACTACTTTAAATTTAACATTTACTGACCCAGGACAATTTTTAGTTTTATTTAAAAGGACTGAAAATATTGATTACGCATTTACTTTAACAACAGCGAGGGAAGCATGACAGATATAACAATTACAACAACAGAAACGGCAAACGAAAAAAGACGAAAATATTATACACATATAGAAGAACAGCTAGATAAATTATACCACGATATTGATTCTGGCAAGTTTGGTGACACGGCAAAAACTGGACAATTTTATCTAGCTAGGAAAGCTGTCAAAGACAAATTCCCGAACTCGTAGGTCAAGCATATACCCCTCAAAAATAGTTCTTGACACCACCTCAAGTTTTTGATATAATTTAGCATATAGGAGTACAAATATGGCAGCAGGAAAATATGATATAGTTATCGACCAGGGCGCAGATTTCGCTTTGTCGCTCAGTCTTGCCCAAGATGGCACTAGCATTAATTTATCTAATCACACCGCAACTGCACAATTAAGACCTACTCCTACTTCAGATACTCTCACAGCAACATTTACCTGTACAGTTACAGACGCCGCCAATGGAACTATAAAAATGGCGATGCCCTATACTGTAACAGCAAACGTTGCAGCAGGAAAGTATTACTATGATTTAGAATTATTCAATTCATCAGCTTCAAGCATGACTAGATTAATCGAGGGTGTAGCAAGAGTTACACCAAATGTAACAAGATAATGGCAACAACGATAACTATTACTCCTAATAATACAAGCATCAATGCTACATCTCAAACTACAACTCTAACAATATCTAACGCAGTTGCTGGTACAGCTGATGATGCTGCAGGTATTAGTCTTTCTAATCCTGTGGGCACTCTGGCAAGTGAAACGACTGTAGAAGGTGCGCTTAACTTTCTAGCAAATCAATTCTTTGTCTCAACTACAGCTCCAACTTCAAGTACAACAGACTTGGCAGAAGGAGATTTATTTTATGATACTGATGACAATCAGTTAAAGATTTACCGTGAAACATCGAGTGGGAACTTCGAGTTTGTTCCTATAATGATAGGTAACGATTCAGCGGACTCAGACACGGTAGACGCAGGGAGCTTTTAATAGCTCGATAGGAAACAATCATGGCACAAACCATTAAAATTAAAAGAAGTAGTTCCACCGCTGCTCCTACCTCGTTAGGTGCTGGTGAATTAGCGTATTCTTCTAATTCGCAAAAGCTATTTATAGGTCACCCTAGTAGTTCAGCAGTAACAACAATCGGTGGAGATTTGTATGTTGCAATGCTCGACCATGCACATGGGACTCTAACAGCTAACTCAGCAGTTATTGTTGGCTCAGATAGTAAAATAGATAGAATACTTACTGGAGCTACAGCAATCACAGGCTCTAATAATACATTAGCAACTACAGCCTCAGCACTTACTTTAAAAACAGTAACAAGTGGCGACATAACAATTACATCAGCAGGAGCATTAGGATTAAATGCGGCTGGTACAGTAACAGTCACTCACGGAGGTACTTTATCTTTAGCCTCACAATCTAACTCAATCACTATCTTAGATGATAATGCAGCAGCGTTAGATATTAATGAAGGCGGTACTTCTTATATTAAATTAATTACCACAAATGGTAGTGAAGAAATCGAACTTGGCAAGAACGTAGATTTAAATGGTACTTTAGATGTATCAAGTTCTGCAACAGTTAATTCTTTATCTTCTAATGGAGCTATATCAGCTGCTGGTAATTTAACAATTAACACAAACAAATTCACAGTAACAAGTGGAGAAGGTAATACAGCAATCGCAGGTACATTAGCAGTAACTAATGCCGCAACCTTCTCTTCAAATTTAGAAGTAGACGGACAACTAAAAGCAGATGGTAATGTAATACTTGGTGACGCATCAGGTGATACAGTAACAGTAACAGGTACAGCAACATTTGCTGAATCAGCTGACTTTGATGGTGGTTTAACAGTTGCAGGTTCACAAACAGTTGATATGGGCGGAAACAGAGTAACCAATATTGGTACTCCATCACAAGCAACTGATGCTACAACTAAAGCATACGTTGATTCTGTAAAACAAGCACTTGATATTAAAGACTCAGTAAGAGTTGGTTCACAATCGAATTTAAATGCAACTTATAACAATGGAACAAGTGGTGTAGGTGCTACACTTACAGCAAGTTCTAATGGTGCAGTTTCTATAGATAGCACTAACTTAACATCTGGAGATAGAGTACTTGTAAAAGCACAAACAGATGCAAAACAAAATGGTATCTATTCTGTAACAACAGTTGGTGACGTTTCAAACCCATTCGTTCTTACAAGAACAACAGACGCAGATAGCTCAGCAGAAGTTACTGGCGGTATGTTTACATTCGTTGAAGAAGGAAGTGACGCAGACGCAGGTTTCGTACTTTCAAACATAACTGGCTCAGCAACAATCGGTACTGATAGTTTAACATTAACACAGTTCTCAGGAGCTGGTAGTGTTACTGCAGGAAACGGTTTATCAAAATCAGGAAACACTTTATCTGTAAATGTAGACGATACTACATTAGAAATTAATTCAGACACAGTAAGATTAAAAGGAGTAAGCGCATTACCAGAAGGCACAATACTATATGGTGCAAATGGTGGTAGCTCTTTTGCTTCTTTATCAATCGGAACATACGACTCTACAAATTCTGTAGGACAAGTATTACAAGTAGGAAACAACGGAACAATAACATGGACTAACACATTAGACGGAGGTACCTTCTAAGAATGGCTCACGTTATTAAACCAAAAAGGTCAGAAACAGCATTATCTGTGCCACAGACAAGTGATTTACAAACAAATGAAATTGCTATAAATGTGGCTGACCAAAAGATTTATACAAAAGCATCAAACGGCTCTATTGTAACAGTTGCAAGTCATGTGCCAGGAGCATTAACAACAGACGATTTAGTAGCTTTCTCAATAGCATTAGGATAAGATTATGGCATCAGCATTTAAAACAGCATCAGCAAACGAAGTAGGTACAAGTTTAACCACCGTATATACTTGCCCTTCAAGTACGACAACGACAATTATAGGATTATACTTATGTAATGTTGCTGGTGCAGATATAAATGCTACTGCTCAATTTCTTGATTCAAGCACATCAAACCATATTAGTTTAGTACATTCAATAGAGATACCAGCAGGGTCTACACTCGCACCAATCGGTGGAGATGCAAAAGTAGTTCTAGAAGCGGGAGATGCAATCAAAGTACAGTCAAACACGGCAAGCTCGATAGACGTAGTTCTATCTTATTTGGAGCAAACATAAAATGCCACTAATCGGTAAATTTTTAGTACAACAAGACTCAATAGGAAACAATAGTGTTGTAGCATCAAAGATAGCTGCAAATGCTATTAGTGCCTCTGAAATAGCAGTTAATTCTATTAGCGCTTCAGAACTTGCTACAAACTCTGTTGGAGCTGCACAATTACAAGCTAGTGCGGTAACAGGCGTAGGAGATAACTCAGTAACAAACGCGGGTATCGCTGCAAACTCAGTAGATTCAAGTGAGTTAGTAAGTGGTTCTATTGACACTATTCACATTGGAACAGGACAAGTCACAACAGCCAAAATAGCTGCTAACGCTGTTACTTCCAGCGAGATAGCTGCAAACTCAGTAGACACTTCAGAAATAGCAACAAATGCAATCGAAACATTACAGATAGCTGATAATGCTGTAACTACAGACAAGATTGCTGAAAATCAAATAACAACAGCGAGGATTGCCCAAAATGCAGTTACTGCTCATCATATTGCTGATGGGAGTATTACTTCAACACAACTTGGTGCAAACTCAGTAGACTCTAGCGAATTAGTAACAGGTAGTATTGATACTATACACATTGGAGCTTCACAAGTAACAACAGCAAAATTAGGTGCAAACTCAGTTACTTCAGCAAAAATAGCTGGTGATAATGTTACTTCAAGTGAAATACACAAGAACGCAAAATCAATTCAAGAATTTGGAACTTATGAATATGATGTAACGGTTGTTACAAAAACTTCCGCACATGGAGACTACGGAAATGGTAGCACTCTAGGATATAAGTTCGAAGGCAAAGAGTCTCCAGTATTAGTATTACAACCTGGGAATAGCTATAAATTTAAGCAAGATGACTCGTCAAATGCCAACCATCCTTTCAGATTTTATCTAGAAGCCAATAAAACAACGGCTTATACTACAGGAGTTACAACTAACGGGACAGCAGGAAGTTCAGGTGCATACACAGAAATTGCCGTTACGAGTACTACTCCTCAAATATTGTATTACCAATGTTCAGCACACGCTAACATGGGTTGGACAGCAATAGTAAATAGTTCCAATGTAGGAATTAATAGTGTAAGTTCTGCACAAATAGCTCAGAACAGTATTCTTACTCAGCATATAGATGACGGTCAAGTAGGTACTGCACAGATAGCAGCAGGTGCAGTTACAGATGCTAAGCTAGCTGTAAACGCTGTTAACAGTGCCAATCATATAGCAAATGGAATAGTAAATGCAGACCATTTAGCAGCTAATTCAGTAGATTCATCAGAATTAGTATCAGGCAGTATTGACACAATACATATAGGCGACTTACAAGTAACAAGTGCTAAGATAGCAGCGAATACAATTACAACAGCCAATATAGCAGACAATGCTATAGACGGTACAAAAGTTTCTACTAATTCACTTTTAGCAAGACACATAGCTACTGGAAACATAGGTGCAAGTCATCTAGCGGCAAACTCAGTAGATTCATCAGAATTAGTAACAGGTAGTATAGATACCATACATTTAGGGGATAACTCAATTACTGCTGCAAAAATAGGTACAGGTGTTATAGATGTAACACACATAGCTGAAAACTCAATAGATAGTTCAGAAATAGCATCAGGTAGTATTGACACAATACATATCGCAGCTAACCAAGTTAGTTCAGCAAAAATTGCAACAGACCAAATATTAGCAAGACACATCAATGCAGGTGCTGTAGGTTCAAGCGAACTAGCATCTAATTCAGTAGACAGCGAAGAATTAATCTCTGGCTCTATTGACGCAATACATATAGCAGGCAATGCTGTAACAGGAGCAAAGATAGCCGCAAACTCAGTTGGTAACAGTGAAATATCAGCAAATGCAGTATCAGCTTCTGAACTTAAATCAGATGCATTAGGTGGTCAAACATTCACAGGAAACGTTACACTTTCAGGAAACTTAACAGTAAACGGTACAACAACGACTGTTAACTCTACTACAACTACAATCGCTGACCCATTAATGGAGTTAGGTACAGGTACAACAGGTTCTCCAAATGGAGACGCTGGTATAGTAATTGAAAGAGGAGATTCAGATAACGCATTTATAGGTTATGATGAAAGTGAAGATAAATTCACAGTAGGTACTGGTACATTTACTGGTGGCTCTACAGGTGATTTAACAATTACAACAGGTACTATAGTAGCAAATGTAGAAGGTAACGTTACAGGTAACTTAACAGGAACAGCAAGTGCGATTGCAAACAACACAGTAAATGCAAGTAAGATAGTCGCAGGAAGCATAACAGCAAGTGAACTTGCTGCAAACTCAGTAGATTCAGCTGAATTAGTAACTGGCAGTATCGATACTATACATTTAAATGCAGGTGCAGTAACTACAGCAAAGATAAGCGATTTAAATGTAACAAATGGTAAAATTGCAAATGCTAGTGTTGGCACTTCCAAACTAGCAGATAATGCTGTTACTTCAGCAAAAATTGCAGCTGGAGCAGTAGGTTCATCAGAACTCGCCGCTAACTCAGTAGATTCAAGTGAATTAGTAAGTGGCTCTATCGATAATATACACCTAGCCAGTGGTGTAGTGTCAAATGGTAAATTATCAGATAATTCAGTAAGTTCAGCAAAAATAGCAACTGCAGCAGTAGGTGCTGAAGCACTCGCTTCTAATTCAGTAGATTCTGCAGAATTAGTAAGTGGCAGTATAGACAGAATACATTTAGCCGCAGACATAGTAGACGGCACAAAAATAGCAGATGATGTTATAAATTCAGAACATTATGTTGCAGGAAGTATAGATAACGAGCATTTAGCAGACGCCTCGGTCACAACAGGAAAAATAGCAGCCAACACTATTGCTACAGGCAATATGGCTGACAACTCAATAGATGCTACTAAACTTGCAACAGACGCTGTACTAGCCAGACATATTGCTTCTAACTCTGTTGATTCAGCAGAATTAGTAACAGGAAGCATAGATGCTATTCATTTAGCAACTGGCTCTGTAATAGAAGCAAAACTTGGTGCTAATTCCGTAACAGTAAACAAGATAGCTTCAGGTGCAGTAACAGAAGAACAAATAGGTACAGGAGCAGTAACAGTAGGTAAATTAGCTGCAAACTCTGTAACAGGTGCTAAAATTCCAAATGGTACAATTACAACAGCAGAACTAGCCGATAACGCTATTACTTCAGCTAAGATACCAGACGGCTCTATTACAGCAACACAACTAGCTGCAAACGCAATAAATAGCGTTAACTTTATACAAGACGGTTTAATTAATACTAACCAATTAGCAGGTAATTCTGTAACATCAGCAAAGATACAAGCAAATGCTGTAAGTACAAGTGAAATAGCAACTAATAGTATTACTAATCTACTAATAGCAGATGATGCTGTTACTGGTGCTAAAATCGATTCAACAACAGATATTGTTTGTAATCACTTCCAGAATACAGGTGCTGCAACTTTTGGTAATGCAACAACAGACGTAGCACAAGCAGCTGGTGTTTTCGGTATTCAAGACAATAATCCACCACAAAGGCTTAGTATAGACCATGTAGCTGGTATGGATGTTGGTACAGGAAGTTCATCTGCAACAACCACATTTACACTAGACAGCTTTTCAACTACAGTATTTAGAACTGCTAAATATGTAGTACAGATTAAAAACACAACAGATTCAGATTATCAAGCATTAGAGATTTTCTTATTCCATGATGGGTCAGATGTATACTTAACACAGTACGCATCTATCTTTGACAATGGTGCACAAGCAACATTTGATGCAGATGTAAACTCAGGTAATGTAAGATTAAGAGTAACGCCAGCAAGTGCAGACACAATGGCATACAAGTTCATAAGAACAACAATAGAGGTATAAAATGGGACAAAAATTAGATTTTAACATCGAAGACGCAGGTATAAAGATTGATGGAGCACAGGTAGTAGACTCTAGTAGAAACTATCAAGGAACAGTTGCATCAGGAAAGATTGGCTCTGGTACTATTGGTAAAGATAGATTACCATTTACAATTACCACTACAGCGCCGACAAATACTTCAGGAACGAGTGACGGTCATGTATGGTTTGTCTATTCGAGTTAAAAAATGGCAATATATGTTAATGACAATGGTACATTACGTCAGATATCCTTTCTTGCAGTCAACGATGGCGGCACACTCAGAAGGGTTAATGAAGTATATGTAAACGATAACGGCGCTCTAGAAGGGCCGTTTTCCGTTGTCCACGAAACTTCAAGAAATACAGCAACAGCTAGAAGTACAATATCAGGTATACAAGTAACAGCGTTTAATACGACTACTGGATTTGATACTACTCGTGATACTACTACAACATATAATACTGATAGAGTAACAACATTTGATACTGATAGAGCTACAAATACAAGTAGAAGTACAACTCACAATACAACTACAACGTTTAATACAACTACTACAACCACAACTCTATTTACAACTACCACAACATTTAATACTACAACTACCTTTACAACTACACAAGGTACTACAACAGTATTTAATACTACAACAACGTATACAACAACTACAACTTTTGAAACAAGTAAAGACACTACAACAACGTATACAACAACAACGACCTTCAATACTACACTTAGTACAACTACCAACTACGATACAACCACAACATATGTTACGAGTTTTGATACTGTAATTGGTACTTCAAGGTCTACAGGATTTACAAACGAAACAGCTTATACAACAACACAAGCTACAAATACTTCTAGAACTACTGTATACAATACAGCGACAGCTTATGTAGATAACACAGGATTTACAAATAATACAAGTTATGATACAACACAGTCTACAAATACAAGTAGAACAACTTCTAGAGCTTCTAATACAAGTGTAACTACAAGCAGAAATACAAATACATCAAGAGATACAGGATTTACCAACGAAACATCCTACACAACTACACAAGCAACCAATACTTCTAGAACTACAGTATATGGTACAGCAACAGCTTATGTAGATAATACTTCATTTACTACTACAAGAAATACAAATACAAGTAGAAGTACAAATACAAGTAGAACAACAACACAGTCTACGAATACATCAAGAAGTACAGGATTTAGTAATAATACAGGTTACACAACAACACAAGCTACAAACACAAGCAGAACAACTACACAGTCTACAAATACATCAAGAAGTACAGGATTTACAAATAATACTTCTTATACAACTACTCAAGCTACAAATACTGCTAGAGACACAACAAGAAGTACTACAAGAAGTACAAATACCGCTAGAGACACGGCATACGTAGACAATACATCATTTGGCACAACAAGAAGTACAAATACAACTAGAGGCACTGCTTATGTAGATAATACATCATTTGGTACAACAAGAAATACAAATACAACTAGAGGTACTGCTTATGTAGATAATACATCATTTGGCACA
>Ga0213860_10000073_pt1 | contig 38642 bp, 38 predicted proteins | sample PICome_3_FD_160118 | JGI IMG/M metagenome (GOLD analysis project Ga0213860, IMG submission 160118) | Coastal seawater microbial communities near Pivers Island, North Carolina, United States - PICO550 | ecosystem: Environmental > Aquatic > Marine > Coastal | place: USA: North Carolina...
ACACGATCATAGGTATTGAAAGTGGCACCGAAGCAACAATCGATAGTATCGACGATATACCTTTGGACATCTTTGTAACAGACCTTGACATGGATATGCCCACAGACTTTAAACCAGATGCACGTGTGACACTGGCATATAACGATGGTTCAAACTGGGTTTCTAATACAACGAGTTACGAAACTGAATTAAGTTTCTCTCAGCCAAATAAGGCAAGAACACCTAACAACGCCTTTATCATGTCTACTTCAAATGAGGTTCAGAACGGAACATATCTGTACAAAGATATAGATCCTGATGACACCGGTGGTTATCAAGATCCCAAGTCGTTCGTCATGACAATGCACTTAGATTATACGGGTCCAGATGACGCAAAAACATACAGTTGTCCCACTGTTGAAGTTGACGATGTGGGTATTGTTGCAAACGCATGGTTGATTAACAACGATGCGACCAACGAACACACCGATTACGGTAGTGCGTTGACAAAACACATTTCAAAGAAATTGCAGTTTGCAGAAGGCCAAGAAGCAGAAGATATTCGTGTGATATATAACGCATATGTTCCACCCGGAACCTCTGTTAAGTCTTATGCTAAGATCATGAATGTCGAAGACAACGAGCAATGGGATGAGAAACAGTGGACGCCGCTTGAACTTGTACGTGGCGCCGGTGAGTTTAGTGACTCTGATAGCGAAGAGGATTACATTGAACTAGAGTTTGGTTTTCCAGATTATCCCGAATCTCAGTTGACATTGGATGGTACTGTCGATGGCACATCTAATAATACAACGTTGGCCGGATCAGGAACAACGTTCACACTGAGTGCAACAGTTGATGGTACTCAAGCAGCCGCGAATGTTGTTGCGGTGACATCTGTAACAGGCGTCGAAGTCGGTGCAAAAGTCACTGGAACAGGCATTGCTGCGAACACATTTGTCACTCAAGTAAATATTGTGTCAAATGAAATCAGTTTAAGCACCTCAACACTGACAGGCGGCGTTGCGAACGCTGCATCACTGACAATCGACAACATTTATGATGGTGAAATTATTAAGGTTCATAATCCGTTGTTCGAAGATAACTACGAGTTATTCTCAGTGACTTCTGTTGATAGTGCTACACAGTTAACACTGTCTCGCTCACTTGCCACTGCAAATATCGGCATTCAGGAGACAGGAATGAAGGTCGACAAACTAGTTGCACCTTACAGTGGATTCAATAACCAAGACAATATTGGTATTGTTCGATACTTTAACTCTACTGGCGCTCACTTTGATAAGTACAGTATTGTTGCAGTTAAAACCGTGTTGTTGTCTGAAAGTAGTCTCACAACACCTAAAGTTGATGATTATCGTGTGATTGGAGTTTCTGCTTAATGGATTATGAAGTTACTGGCGTTGAGAAAGTTGACGGCTTTGTTATTAATCGCAACGACGAAGAATATCAAAGATTTATGCGTGAACGACAACAACTTCTTGAAAAACGTGACCTAAATAAAAGATTAGAAAAAATAGAAAAAGACATTCAAGCAATTCAACGTATATTAACACAGAGTAGGACAGGTTAATGGCACTTATATCAGGCTTTCCTCGGCTAGTTGCAAGCTCAGATAATTTTAGCGACTGGTTGTCAAAATCAAACGAGATGATCGACATCTTCCGTGGTGACGTTGTTGGCCAACATCGTGCTCTCACCGCGTTGGATAGTGATTGGGCGAATACCGACGGTAATGCAAAACTGAACGGTGGTTTCCAGTCCAACTTAATGATCATTGTCGATGAATTGCGAGGCGGTACAAATGCTGCCTCAAATACTCTTTTGGTCTCTTCTAATACTTTCTTTCAAAATACTTCAGACATTGTATTGGTTGATTCGACCACGAAACTTGAAGTTACAAACAACACAGAAATTCACGAACACCTGACCGTATCGGATACAGGTGGTTACGCCTACTTCCACGGTAACACTCACGTTGAAGAAAGATTCGAAGTAGGTTCACAGACAACAGGTGCGGTTAGAAACACCACTGTTGATTCGTTAATCATCACTGGTGCAAACATAGAGTTTTATGATTACTCTGCTAACACCACTGCAAGCATTCGAACAAACGATAATGGTTCTTTGACCGTTGACGCAGACCGCACTGATACCGGCGTTGCAGAAACGGATGTAACATTTAATGTAGATGCGATTCGCAGACTGCAACTTAACAGTGCAAACATCGACATGTACGAAGCGACTGGCGTAACCACTAAGTTACGTTGGCAAGGCGCTCATGACACTAACGAAGGATCTCTTACAATTCGAAAGTTGGGTGCAGAGGCCAACACAGCACTTGATGTCGATGGCACTGCACGTGTTGATGAACTGATTGTAGACGGCGGCGTAACGTCTAACGTCTGGATAGGTAACACAGACTTTACTACAACAGCCGCAGCACACTCTCACTATTTAAACATTCGAAAGTCTGAAGGACAAGATTCTGGTATTTACTTCCGCACAACAGATGACGGCACACCAGGTTCTAGTCACAAAGACACCGCGCTTCATGTCACCTCAGATGAAGCATTACACATTGCTACTGACCACATGGGTCGCAGTTTGCCTAATGCACATATTATATTGTCTACAAATGGACACACTACACGTGAAATATGGTACGCAAACGGCGTTGTTGCATTTACAGATCCAAGCGGAACCGATCAAGTAGAATGGGATCCAAACGTAGGCACGGACGGTCACTTACGATTCTTAAATGAAACACGTGCCACATTTGGTGACGGTGAAGATTTACAAATCTTCTATGATATAGCCAATGCAACCAGTTATATACTTGATACGGGTTCTGGTCCAGTAAGAATTCAAGCATCTGACATGTTCCTTCAAACGAGTGATGGAACGTCCACAGCAAACGCACTCGCACCGTCTTACATCAGCATGTATGACGGAGCAAACGTTGAGCTGCATTACGCTGATGCGACAAACGAAGTCAAACTCGCAACACAATCATACGGTATTTGGACGCCTGACTCAAGCGATGCGAACACATACAATGTACGTGTAAGAAACAACCTTTATCTGGACAGTGCCTCGGCCGCGTTGTCGAATGTTATTTCATGGGAGTCCGGCGCTAACGTATTTAACTTCAATGACGATATTAAATTAACGTTTGGCGACAGCGATGAGTTTAAAATCTGGTACGATGGAACCAGCAATAATTCGTACATCACCGAAAACGGCACTGGCGATCTTATTGTACAAGCAAATAATATTCAAATCGAAGACACAAGTGGTCAAGCATACTTCTGCGGTACTGCCGGTCTAGGTGCTTCAGTACACTACAACGGTGTCCAGAAACTTATCACTACAAATATTGGTATAGAAGCCAATGGTCTGACCGACACAGACACACTGTTAGTATCTTCTACATCTCACTTCCAAGGCGACATCGGCATTGAAGGATCGACTGGCGCTAATACCTTAACATGGGATGTTTCCGCGAATACGTTGAACTTAGACGATGATAATTATATCACGCTTGGTACTGGCGCTGATTTCGCCATGCACCACGAAGGAAGTAACACTTACCTGACTGAAACAGGTGCTGGCGAACTTCACATTCAGGCTAACAACTTGGTTCTTGAAGACACCTCTGGCAATGATTATCTGTGTGCAAACGCGGGTGGTTCTGTGTCGTTACACTTTAACGGTGCAACGAAGATCGAAACAACAACAAACGGCATCGAAGTTACCGGCCTGACCGATACAGACACATTACTCGTTTCTTCTACGTCTACCTTCCAAGGGGATATCGGCATTGAAGGATCGACCGGTGCAAACACCTTAACTTGGGACGTATCCGCAAATACGTTGAACCTTGATGATAATAACTACATCACATGGGGAACTGGCGGAGACTTTTCTGTACACTTTGATGGCACAGATGGTTACGTAACACAGGCCTCAGGTGAAATGTACCTTGAGGCAGACGAATTCTGTATCCGATCTGCCGCAAACTCAGAACAATACATCACCGCAATTAAAGACGGTGCTGTTGAACTTTACTACGACAACGTTAAGAAATTCGAAACCACTGCAACAGGAATTACCGTAACAGGTACGGTTGTTGCAGACGGTGTTACAGTTGGCGATAATGAAATTATCCAACTCGGCACCACGATGCAAATTTACAACGATGGTGCCAACTCGTACATCACCGAATCTGGTTCTGGTGACTTTGTACTGCAAGCAAATAATATTCAGTTAGAAAACACCGATGGTGACGCATACTTCTGCGGTATCGCTGGACAGGGTGCATCACTGCACTACAACAGTGTACAGAAGCTGATCACCACAACCGATGGTGTCACAGTCACAGGCAACGTAGTATCTGATGGATTTGTTGCAGGTGATGGTGAGAAGTTGTGGTTGGGTGATTCACAAGACCTTCAGATTTGGCACGCAGCGGCCGGCAACTCTTACATCAAAGAAACCGGCGGCGGTGATCTCGTACTGCAAGCAAACAATCTTTCGCTTGAGACAACAGCAGGCGAAGCATACTTCACCGGTACCGCAGACGGCGCTGCAATTGTTTACTATAATGGCCTGAATCGTGTAGAGACAACAAACACTGGCGCAACGATAACAGGCACGTTGATCGTTGATGGTGTAACAGTTGGTGATGATGAGATCATTCAACTTGGCACCACAATGCAGATTTACAATGACGGCGCTAACTCATATATTACAGAATCAGGCAGTGGCGACCTTGTTCTTCAAGCAAACAATATGCAACTTGAAAACACGGACGGACAAGCCTACTTCTGCGGCACTGCCGGCCTTGGAGCATCTGTTCATTATAACGGCGATCAAAAACTCATTACGACCGCAAACGGTATTGAGGTCACTGGACTTACTGATACTGATACGCTGCTTGTTTCTTCTACATCTAATTTCCAAGATGACATTGGCATCTGGGGTTCTACTGGTGCCAACACAGTTACTTGGGATAAGTCTGCTAACACACTTAATTTTGATGATAATAATTATATCACACTGGGTACAGATGCTGACTTCACCATGTACCATGATGGAAGCAATACGTATCTAACTGAATCTGGTGCTGGCGATCTGGTCGTCATGGCAAACAACATGCAGATTCAAGACACGGCAGGACAAGCCTACTTCTGTGGATTTTCTGGTCTCGGCGCATCGATGCATTACAATGGTGATCAGAAAATTATTACCACCGCTACTGGTGTCGATGTCACAGGCAACGTAGTATCTGATGGACTCAATGTAGATGGTAACGCCTACGTTTCTACGAACACACACCTTGGCGGCACTTCAGACGCAACACATACATTGCAAGTTACTGGTGACGCCAAGATTTCGTCTACGCTCGAAGTCACAAGCAACATCTCAACAAACGGCAATGTACTGCCTCTGACAGAATTCAATGATCTTGGTTCATTGACTGCTCGTTGGGATGCATTCTTGGGTGACGTTGAAATTGGCGATACAAAGAACATCTTGCCAGAGGTTGATCAAACATCTGACATCGGTTCTGCCACACTGCGATTTAATATGTTCGCATGGAACTCAAATGTATATAACGATCTGACTGTCGAGGGCAACTTAGAAGTTGGCGCTGATCTGACAGTTGTGGCCGGCGATGTCACAGTAAACGGATCGATTACAGTTGAAAACGATTCAACGTTTAATTCAAACGTAGTCTTTACAAATATTCAGGTTGACGGCACTGCGAACATTCAGTTGCTAGAAGTTGAATCGATTGTTGCGAACAACGTTGCCTTGATCGGTAACGGCGCCATCGATGTTGCGACAAACGCAATCACTGTTGTTGACTCTTTCGCCAAGACAGACTCACGCGGTCTCAAGTACATGATTCAAGGAACAAACGACGATGGACTGAGTGCGTTTGCAATTGAGATCATGGTTGCACATAATGACGCAAGTGTATTCTTCACAAGATATGCTGAGGTATCAAACAATTTCGATGCAGTGATTGTACCACAAATTAACGGTGCAAACGTCGAACTGACTGTACAATGTGCAAGCGGTAGTGTGAGTAATGTTCACTCATTCAATGTTGTCCGACTAGAGGCGAGATAAATAAATCATGGCGAATGCAATTTATAAGAAATACAAAGAAGCGCTTTTAAGCGGAGACAGCGACACGGCTTTGACGACCTCAAACGTTGTTCTGTCTCTAGTTGACTTTCAATTAGATCCGACTATATTCGATTCTACTGATGAATTTTATTCTGATCTAAATGCAAACACGATTATTGATACGGAACAAATGACGGGTATTACAGTTACAGACGGTATATTTGCCGCCAGTAACACTACATTCACAGCCGTAGATTTTGATGATGATGTTGAAGCACTGTTAATATGGATAAACACAGGAACAGCAAACACATCACGGTTGGTTGCTTTTCTTGACACAGATGTTACGGGATTACCTATTACACCTGCGAACAACGATGTTACGGTATCTTGGAACGCCAGCGGAATCTTTCAATTATAAAAAGAGAAATAAGAAATGGCAACAAAGAATTTTGAAGTACTTGACGGATTAGAGGTATCGGGTAACGCCGCATTTGACGGTGATACCTTGTTCGTCGATACAACAAATGGACGTGTAGGTGTTCAGAATTCTACACCGTCTACCGCTTTGGAAGTTACGGGTACACTGACTGCCACCGATTTCAGTGGTAATGGTCATAACATCACAACGATTCAACAGAATAACGTTGTCGATCTCGCACAAGATTTTTTGCACTCCACTGTCAGTGATAATTACGGAAATTCTTCTGCCACTGTAACACTCGCTTTGGTACATAACTCAATCTTACGTGCAACGGACGGTAAAGTTGTAATCAACGAAGGACAACGATTAGACTTTGGCCAGACCACCGCGAACACACAGCTGACTTATGTTGCGGCTTCTGACAAATTGAACTTTAATGGGTCAAACGTAGTTTTTTCAGATTCAGCCGGAAACGATACGTTATTTCTAGACACATTAAATAAAGTAGCGGCAGTTAATACGACACCAAACAGCACTTATGTTCTTTCACTGACTGGTAATCAGTATACTACCGGTAATATATTGGCCACTGGCGATGTTACTGCATATGCTTCCGACGAACGGTTGAAAACCAACTTACGTCCAATTGAAAGTCCTCTAGAAAAATTAAATCAAATAAATCCTTATTTGTTTGAGTGGAATGAAGAAAAGTGTCAGGAGGTTGGGTTCGTACCGCACCATAAAGAAGAGCACGGTGTGTTGGCACAGGACGTTGAAAAGGTCTTGCCTGACTCGGTAGCACCTGCGGCGTTTGATCAAGATTACTTAACTGTGAAATATGATCGACTGGTCACCCTTCTGATTGCGGCTGTACAAGAACTTCAACAAGAAATAGGTGAATTGAAGAAGCAGGTGAAGTAAGATGGCACTGCCTCAACCTGGGAATCCGATATCACTCAGTCAGATAAACGTAGAAATCGGCAACACTGCCGCCTCGCAAGTTAGTCTGCATACTGATTATGTACGTGGATTGGTAGAGATACCTTATCCCAATCCTATCTCTTTGTCTGATTTTTATGATGCAACGATTCAGACAACATACTTCTCTCAGTTTAACACCAACCGTACTACGGTCACCGCGTTTGATACTCTTACCACGTTTAACACCAACCGTGGTACAGTTACTACTTTTCAAACTGGAACAATTAAAAACACTGAGACGGTTTTCTCAACAGAAACCACGTATCTGACCTTTAAGGCGGATAGTACTAACCGTGCTACTGATACTACATTCCTTACGTTTAAGGCCGATAGTACTAATCGTAATACCCAGACAGACGTTCAGACTTTCTATGCTGATGACACCTCACGTGCAACAGATACGACATTCTTAACGTTCAAGGCCGACAGTACCAACCGCGCTACTGATACTACCACAACGTTCTTGACATTAAAGGCCGATAGTACTAACCGTGCTACTGATACCACATTCTTGACGTTCAAGGCGGATAGTACTAACCGTGCCACACAGACTGACACCACGTTCTTAACGTTTAAGTCTGATGCCACTAATAGAGACACCGATACAACGTACTTGACGTTTAAGGCCGATAGTACTAACCGTGCTACTGATACGACATTCTTAACTTTTAAGGCTGACAGTACGAATAGAAACACCGATACAACGTACTTGACTCTCAAGGCTGATGCAACGAACCGTGCTACAACCACGGTTTATGCAACGAACCGAGCAACGGTTGAAACGTTCGGTACTAACCGTGCCACAACAACCACTTTTGCAACGAACCGTGCCACAACAACCACTTTTGCAACGAACCGTAACACAACCACGACATACGCAACAAACCGTGCCACGTTGACCACGTTTAACACGGCGATGCAGTTGAATACAACGTATGCGACTAACCGTAACACGACCACAACGTTTAATACAACCAAAACAACGTTGACAACCTTTAGTACGTTGAAAGGAACAAACCGTAACACAACCACAACGTGGATTACTTACTATCAAACAAATACAAGTAAGTCTACAACCACCTCTTATGTTACGTATTACAACATTTACTATGATACAAACCGTGCGACATCTGGTCTTGCTGATACGTTCAAGTTAACGAACGATTGGTTCTGGACGTTCTATCAGACATTCTTTGCGAACCAAGCTTATGATACTTTCAGACCAACGTATGTACAAGTATACACGTATTATCAAACGACGAAATCGTTTGTAACATACTTTCAAACTTTCCTTGAGACTGGTCGTGCAACAAGTAGGTCAACTACGACTGTTTATCTCACGGCCACAAACCGTGCGACGAACCGTGCCACGCTGACAAGTTTCCAGACGTACAAGCCAACAAACCGAAATACGACTGAAACGTTCGCAACGAACCGTGCTACGTTGACCACATTTGAGACATCAAGACAAACAGCTTATAACTTGGCAACGAATCGCAACACAACTACAACGTTTAATACGTCTAGAGCAACGCTTACAACTTTTGCAACGAACCGTGCCACAACAACCGTGTTTGCAACGAACCGTGCCACGGACACTGCTTTCAATACAACAAAGAACACGACCACAACGTTCAATACGAGTCGATCAACAACAACGACCTTTGCCACTCAGAAGAATACTAATCGAGCCACGTTGACTACCTTTGGTACTCAAAAGAATACAAACTTGGCCACGTTGACTACCTTTGGTACTCAAAAGAATACTAATCGGGCCACGTTGACCACGTTTGGTACTGAAAAGAATACTAATCGGGCCACTGCGACTACGACGACCTTTGGTACTCAAAAGAATACCAACCTGTCTACGGTGACCACATTCGGCACTCAGAAGAACACGAACCGTGCAACATCGACAACGACGACCTTTGGTACTCAAAAGAATACAAACCTTGCGACTACAACGGTCTTTGGTACGAACCGTGTAACGCAATACGTCACTAATACCACTTTCGGTACTCAGAAGAATACCAACCTGTCTACACTGACCACGTTTGGTACTCAGAAGAATACCGTCATTACTACTTTGACGAATAAAAATACCTTGACAAGTGACATTAAAAACACTACACTATTAACTGACACAACTTTCGAAACAGGCCGTCAATCTGGTACAAACCGCGATACGGTCACAACATTTAACACAGAGCGTGAAACAAACGCAGATCAAACATGGGATGGTAACGCATGGAATCTCTAGAAACAAAAGTAGCAAATCTTGAACAGAGGGTTGAGAATGTGCTCGACATTCTGTTAGAGGCTATGAAAGAACAGGATGAGAGAATCGCTTCTCTAGAAAGTGAAATTGAGGAACTACAATATGCCGCTACAGAAGCTGTCTCTGGATGATAACTTAGGTAATAATACCTCACATCTATTTAAGTCTGGCAACGTACTTAGAAGAGATGAGGAGTTAGATGACCTAGTTAGAGTTAGAAAAATGTTGCCGAAATTCGGACCTAGGAGAACTAGGATCGAATATGATGTCTGGTATGATATGAGTGATAAAAGAAGGATTCATGGTTATACCTATACAGATGTAATGCAGAAATTTGTAATGCTCAGAGTATGTTCTAATCATCACTCACTGGAACATATAAAGTCATGCATTGAAGCGAGACACCTGACAGATGAAGGCATTGCAATCTATGAAGACATTGCCAATGACAGCCAAGATAAGTATCGACTTAAAAAGGCACATGAACAATATGACAATGTTATCTTTCTACCCGGCGGTAATGTTTACGGCACAATTGTAGACGAAGACAAGGTTGCAAAGGCAATCAAGGAAGAGGGTGCAATGTTGAAGTTGCATCCTATTACACCGAAAACAATGGCGTCAATGTTGGGTTATAAGTTTGGCAGACAAAATCTGATTGATAAAAAGATATCAGGCAATACTTTGTTACAATCTTGCAAGAAAGTATATACATGTTATAACAGTGAAATGGGCCTTGTTGGTATGATCAAAGGCAAAGAGTTTGGATTTATAGGAAAAGACACAAACGAACCGTCTACATATAAACACATATATGATGCATTGTTAAATCAATGGGAAATAGGCGAGTTAGGTGAAGATGATAGTATTGAGATGAGATTTAAATGGTTGTTCTCTGCGCCTAACAACGGTTTAATTTCTATTAAATACGGAAACCCACAAGAAAAAATAAATAACTTTTTTAAACACTGGAAGGATTGGCCACATGTCCCGCCCAAAAATATTGATACTTGATACGATTCCCGGTCTCACCCAGCTGACCGTGAATTCGCTCAAGAAAAATTCGCCAGACTGGGAATATGAAGTTTTGCCAAATGTTCCCAGAACTTCCCGAATCAAGGCTGCCTTAGAATCCCAGGCTGCACAAGATTGTCTTGAAGACGATGTATTGTTTTGTGTTACGTCTGGTTGTTATCTGAATATAAACGACAACACATTCCCTCCAGAAGATATGATGGCAAGACATCATATGGTAATGTCAAACCAAGCTGTATTTTTTGACAACGAGCATTATGTCGCCTTCTATCAAACAGAAGGCATTGAAAAGTTACTTAACGCTATTGACCTCAGTGTTTTTATTTTAAATCCAACCAAGTGGAATTTTATTCCTGAAACTGACTCGGGTTTTTATTCTAAGATACAGACTAGAAAAATGCCACGTTACATGAACCACCGGTGGGATCCTCTTTTAGAGGCTGTCGTTGGCGCTCGTCATGGTTTTAAATATAGTCTTGTCGGCGAAACTGCGGCTGTTTTAAACTACGTAGATAAAATTGAAACCGGTCAAGTAACTGTTTCTGATTGTTGGAGTCTGTGTTTTGATTTGTTAGAAGATTGTATTGAAGGTGTTGCGCCTGCATACCGAGAAAACATTCTAAAGATGTCAGAAAAACAGAAGAAAACGGTTGGCGCAATGCGAACTCGTTTTAATAAAGTATTTAATGAATATCCATTGTGAACGAATCTATTCTCTTGATGATGTAGATAGACAAAGACTGTATCGATCTTCCCTAGACTATATCAAAAAAGGAACAATTGCTAATTGGTCCGATACTGACATGCCTGATGTTGATATATTACAGGACATGGAAGATGAGAATAATAACGAGATACAGTGGAATCCACATAGAAATTATCTCATAAAAGTTTTTGATTCAGACCTAGACTATGATCTGGGTCTTTTTGTCGGCACACGTTATCAAAATATCTGGAAAGTTGAATACACGTATCTAGATGATCATCCTGAAACAAACAACCGCAAATGGTTTTATGAAGAAAGATCATTCAGTCGGCATTTGTTGAACGATGGTGTAGAGTACATAACATGCCGAATACCTTATAGGTCTGGATATCTGGCTTTTCTCCGTGGTAAAAAAGAACTGAATATTGTAAAGAATTTTGTTGATAGATGGAAAAAATTTAGAAATATAAAGATGAAGGTGAACAATGTTTAATTTAGATTTATTATATTGGATTGATTTGAATATCACCGATCTGTGTAATTTGAGATGTTCTTTTTGTCCGCGTGCTGATGCAGAATTGTGGCCAAATCGAAACATTCATATGTCTTTGGACATGATAAAGTTTTGCACAGATGATTTGATTAAAAATAATTATAAAGGATTACTCTCATACACAGGCCGAGGCGAGAGTACACTGCACGAAGATTGGTCGCAGGCGTTTGCCATACTAAATCGACCTGATAGAACTTATCAATCACATGCAACACATAACTGTGTTCAGATAAAAAAGTTTTGGAAAGACTTACGTAAACTAGATAGTCTTACCTTGAATGTATACACAAATGAAAAAGACTTGGCAAACGTAAAAGAAAAATACAGTAAACTTGATAACGGCCGAGATGTGAAGATACACTTCAAACCGGACGGTGTTCCTTTTGAAGAACTTTTAACTGAATATGGATTCTATACTGCAAACAGAACTGGCATGAAACAGTTGATTGCCACGGACTCAAAGATAAACAATCCTTGTTTGCATCCTATTCATCAAATCTTTATTAATTTCGACGGCACATATGAGTTATGTTGTAACGACTGGAACTATCAGACAAAAATTGACAACATCGAAGGAAAAGGTATCATTGATATCTACCTTAATAATGTGAGACTGAATCGAGCTCGATGGAATCTGTTGAGCGGAAACAGAACATGCGAGAGTGCTTGCGCTGATTGTGATGTTGGATGGACGCATCAAACCCTGAAGTCACTTCAACAGGACAATAAACTTTCAGCTAGATTGAACACAACCACGCCAGAAAGAATTTCTCTTATATAAATAAAAATATAAAGTTAAACCGCCTATACGGAGTAAACGCATGGCAGTCCCAACAACAAGAGACGAATTTAAAGAATATTGCCTTAGGTCTCTGGGGAAACCTGTTATTAATATTGATGTCGAAGATACTCAGGCCGAGGACCGTATCGATCAGGCTCTGCGTTTCTATTATGACTATCACTTTGATGGCACAGAAAAAATTTACTACAAACACCAGTTGACTCAGGACAACATCGATAATCAGTACATCGATCTTCCTGAAAATATTATGGGTGTCGTTAAAATTTTTGAGATAGGTGACCCTTCAACATCATCTGGTGATATCTTCAACATTCGTTATCAGATTGCGTTGAATGACCTATACACGCTGACAAACGTAGGTTTGCTTTCTTATTATATGACGATGGAACATCTTGCATTAGTGCAGGAGATGTTAATCGGTAAAACACCCATTCGATATAATCGTCACAGAAACAGATTATACATCGATAAAGACAAACGTGCTTTGAGCGTAGACGATTATCTTTTGGTAGAAGCATACGAGATTGTTGATCCCACGACCTATACGGATGTTTGGGCTGATCGATGGTTGCAACACTATACCGCGCAGTTAATCAAAAGGCAATGGGGTACGAATCTTTCGAAGTTTGAAGGAATGCAATTACCAGGAAATATTACATTCAACGGCCAAAAACTATACGACGATGCAGATACGGAAATCAAAAGACTAGAAGAGGAAATGATTAATAACTATTCTCTTCCAGTTATGGATATGATTGGTTAACACCAAGATTATAACAAACAAATAAAAGGTCGGCAACCACCATGGCATTAAATCCATACATAAACAATTGGACAGCGAGCAATGAACAGTCTTTGATCGAAGACATCATCATTGAGTCGATTAAGTTTTATGGTTATGATGTCAAATACTGTCCGCGTACATTACAATCTGTCGATAGTGTTTTTAATGAAGATGCTGTTTCAACATACGACTCCGCTTATGATCTTGAGATGTATGTCAAGAACGTGGAAGGCTTTGAAGGCGAAGGAGATTTTCTCAGTAAATTTGGCGTGCAGATACGGGACGAAATTACTTTCACCGTTGCACAGAGTCGATACGACACGGAAGTAGGAACACCTACTTCCACAACAAGACCTCAAGAAGGCGATCTGATTTACTTTGGTCTGACAGGTAAAATTTATCAAGTTAAGTTTGTTGAACACGAACCTATCTTTTATCAAATTGGCGCATTGCAGACTTATGACCTGCGTTGCGAACTGTTTGAGTACAGCAACGAAAAACTCGACACCGGCGTTTCTGCAATTGATGATATTGAAACGAAATTTTCTCAAGATATTTCTATTGCCAATTCTGCGGCCGCTGATGCGAACGGTAACATCATCATCGATGCGAATACTGGTCGACCTGTCTCAACAGGTGGCCTCACACTTAGCGACAACGATGAGTTTCAGGTCGCTGCGTCAGGATTCATTGATTTTTCAGAGGCTGATCCATTTAGCGAAGGCGGTAGTTACTAATGTTTGGACAAACATATCACCACAGTCATCTACGAAAGTATGTCATACTTTTCGGTACTCTGTTTAACGATATCTGGGTCAATCGTGAGGATGCCAGTGGTAATGTCAAACAATCTATAAAGGTGCCGTTGTCTTATGGTCCGCGAGAGAAGTTTCTTGCGAGAGTCGGCACACCTGATCCTTTGACAAATGAAGTTGCAATCACTTTGCCGATGATGGGTTTTGAAATGACGGGTTTCAGCTATGCGGCCGAAAGAAAACTTCCGACGATTAACAAATTCAAAACGGTAACCGGCAGTGATCAAGACAGAGGACGATTCTATTACAATCCTGTGCCCTATGACATCAACTTTTCTCTGTCGATTTTTGTAAAGAATTCAATCGACGGCACAAAAATTATTGAACAAATATTGCCATTCTTTACACCTGAGTGGACTACAACGGTTCAACTTACAGACAATCCAGATATTACGTTGGACGTTCCTTTGGTAATCAATTCAATTTCTTCAGATGATGTCTACGAAGGAAACTTTGAAGAACGCCGTTCGTTGATCTGGCAGGTAGACTTTACTATGAAAACCGTTCTATTCGGACCTGTCAAGACGAATGAAGTTATCAAACTGGCCAATGTTAATCTGGTCGAGTCTGTTATCTACGATGATCTGAATGATGCCGTGGGTGTTGCAGGCACGGATGTAAACATGACAATCACACCGGGACAGGATGCAAATGGCAATCCTACCACAAATGCTTCTCTGACTGTTGATAAATCAGAGATTTCTATTGGCGAACAATATGACTTTATAGTGAGCACTAATAATGTATTCGAGCAAACCTGAGAATGATATGAGTGACAATAATGATCCTATCAGTCAGTCACTAGATTTAACACCACTACAAGACGAAAAAAAATTACCAACTACATTTCGTCCTGATGCGGCGACTGACGAAGAACAAGTTGAAGCGGACATTGCATATGCCCGTATGAATCTCTATGATCTAATCGAAAAGGGTCAAGGCGCAGTTGATGAGTTGCTGGCCATTGCTGACCAATCTCAGCATCCACGATCTTACGAAGTTTTGTCTACTATGATCAAGACTCTCACAGATACGAACAACGATTTAATTGCGGTGCATGAGAAAAAGAAAAAACTCAAAGAAACCACTATCGAACTAAACAATCACGAAACAGTGAATAATAATTTGTTTGTCGGCAGTACCAGTGACCTTTTACAGATGATGAATAGAAATGCAGAACCAGATGACACAGATTAAAGACATATCGAATTACAAGACTTATCTTGGAAATTCTAGTCTAAAAAAACAAGGTGTACAGATTGCTTGGACCCAAGAGATGGTTCAGGAGTTTATGAAGTGCGCCGAAGACCCAATTTATTTTTGTGAAAAATATATTAAGATTGTTCACGTTGACGATGGACTTATACCTATTGAACTATACGACTATCAGAGAGATATTATCGATGTCACGACCAACAATCGAAGAACCTGTGTTGTCACATCCCGCCAAGCAGGTAAGACAACGACTGCTGTATGTCTTATACTTCATTACATTCTGTTTAATGATCACAAGCTTGTTGCTCTTCTCGCAAATAAAGGAGATGCTGCGAGAGAAATTTTGGATCGTATCAAAACGGCTTACGAAGCTCTTCCCAAATGGTTGCAACAAGGTGTAGTTGAGTGGAATAAAGGTAGCGTTGAATTTGAAAACGGTTGTAAAATTCTAGCATCTGCAACATCCTCATCAAACATTCGTGGTAAATCGGTATCATTCCTTTATATCGATGAGACCGCATTCGTAGAAAACTGGGATGATTTCTTTGCCTCAGTTTTTCCTACAATCTCTTCTGGTACTACTACCAAGATTCTTTTGACATCGACACCGAATGGACTGAATCATTTCTATAAGACATGTGAAGGCGCCAAGGAAGACAGAAACGGATATAAACACATCGAAGTCAAATGGCAGGATGTTCCCGGCCGAGATGAAGAGTGGAAAAAAGAAACACTCTCGGCAATGGATTTTGATTATCAAAAATTTTCACAAGAATATGAGTGTGAATTTATAGGTAGTAGTGGTACACTGATCACAGGTTCGAAACTCAAAGGTTTGGTGTATCGTGATCCGATTCAAACGGGTCAAGGTGCTTCTATGTACATTAAGCCTATGGCCGATAGGAATTATGTGTGTACTGTAGACGTATCACGCGGAAAAGGATTAGACTATTCCGCATTTCACATTATAGATGTGACAAAGATGCCGTATCAACAGTGTTTAGTTTATAGAGACAATCAAATTTCTCCTATGGACTATGCACATATGATACAACATTTCTGCAAACTTTACAACAACGCACAAATACTTGTAGAAATTAACGATATTGGTGAACAAGTATCTACCACACTTTTCGAAGACTATGAATATGAGAATATGTTGTTTACTGAAAATAGTGGTCGAGGAGGAAAAAGACTTGTCGCTGGCTTTGGAGGCCAAGCGGATAAAGGTGTAAGAACAACAAAGACCGTGAAATCTCTCGGTTGTTCTGTTCTGAAACTGTTAGTAGAAAACGATCAGTTGATTATTAATGACTTTGATACGATTGGAGAATTGTCCACGTTCAGTAAAAAAGGTCCTTCATGGGAAGCAGAACCGGGTAATCACGATGACTTGGTGATGTGTCTGGTTTTATTCGCATGGCTGACTCAACAGAAATATTTTAAAGAACTCACGGATATAAATACTCTTAACAATTTAAGAGATATGAATGAAGATGAAGTGATGAATGAGTTGACGCCCTTTGGCATTATCGACACTGGACATGATTCTCACTCGGAAGACGTAGTTATGACTTCCAAAGGAGATGACTTCTTAAAATTCGAACATGATGAATGGTGATGTACAAATCGTAAAAATTATAAATAGAAAAATAAAATTGTTATTGAATCATTTCACATAGGGAGAAATAACATGCCATTTCAATTAAGTCCAGGTGTAAATGTTACTGAGATCGACCTGACTACTGTAATCCCTGCGGTTGCAACTACCGATGCTGCTATCGGTGGTGTTTTCCGTTGGGGTCCTGTAGACAAGCCGATTCTCGTAACTTCCGAAGATGATCTTGTAAACAAATTCGGAAAGCCTTCTAATCTAAACCCCGAAACATTCTTCACTGCGGCAAGTTATCTTGCTTACAGTGATTCGTTGTACGTTAGCCGAGCATTTTCTGAGGAAGGTTACTCGCAACTTTTCACTGCAACATCCGTTGATGCAACGAACACAACAGTTACCGTTGCTGAGGCAGATGAATCAGTATTCACAGTTGGTGATATCGTATTTGGCGAAAGCATCCCAACCGGCACAACAATCGTAAGCGTATCAAATGCTGGTTCGGTTACAGACATCGAACTGTCTGCACTGCCGACCTCATCTGCTTCTGTTGACCTTTCAATCTTTGATGGTGCTCGTTCATTCAACGCTGTTGCAAACTCTGACGGTGTTGCTTTGCACCTTCACAATGTTCGCAACGAAGAACATTACGAAGAAAAAGAAGACAACTTCCAGTCAGCATGTCATTACATTGCACGATATCAAGGTGACCTTGGTAACTCAATGGCAATTTCGGTTTGTCCGACATCTGCTGCGTTTTCACGATCAGTCGTTCTCGCTGACACCACTGGCGGTGACGGAAAAACAGAAAATGAAAAAATCAGTTTCACAGTCGGTTCTGCGAATGCTACGATTTCTATCGAAGCTAACACGGCCGCTGCTGGTACTTCAACCGAGTCACAGAACGCTGTTGACGAAGTACTTGGTTTCCTTTCTGTTGGTGACAAGATCAAGGCAGGTAACTCTACAGTAGGTTTCCAGTATATGGAAATCAAATCAATCGGTTCTTCTACTGTTGCAGGTGATGACGCTACCGCAGAAATTGAGTTTACTGATACATTCAATCAGGCTGGTGCAGTTGATCAAACAACGCTTGTACGTTACTGGCAATTCTGGGACGTAGTAAGCGGTGCTCCTGGTCAGTCTCCTTATCAGTTTGCTCAGGGTAATACAAGCGCTCAAGACGAAATGCACGTTGTAGTATACGACGAAGATGGTAAGATCACTGGAAACCCAGGAACAATTCTTGAAGTCTGGGATCGTGTATCACGTGCTACAGACGCGAAGAACGCTGACGCTGGTTCGAACTATGTTAAAGACGTAATCAATCAGTCTTCTAACTGGGTATACTACGCAGAAGACATTTCTACTGCGACATCTGCGACATCAGCTGATTTGGCATCGTCCACCTCAGGTAATCCTAAGGCTTGGTCATTTGTCGGCGGCCGTGACGTAGGCGACGAGACAAACTCTGGCTGTTCGATTGGACGAGTAATCGCTGCATACGAACACTTCAAGTCTGCCGAAGATATCGACATTTCGTTGATTCTTACTGGTAAGTCACGTGGAGGCGGTGTTGGTGCTCAATTGGGTAACTGGCTCGTTGACAATATTGCTGAGACTCGTAAAGATTGCGTTGTCTTCATGTCACCTGAAAAAGGTGATGTTGTTGCAAACGCTGGCGGAACAGAGGAAGATGACGTTGTTAACTTCCGTAATCAGTGCCGATCAACATCTTACGCAGTACTCGACTCTGGTTACAAGTACATGTACGACAAGTACAATGACGTATATCGATGGATTCCATTGAATGGTGATATCGCTGGTCTTGCTGCTCGTACAGACGATGTTCGTGATCCTTGGTTCTCGCCTGCTGGCTTCAACCGTGGTCAGATTAAGAACGTTGTTAAACTCGCTTGGAACCCCAAGAAAGCAGAACGTGATCTTCTGTACAAGAACGGAATTAACCCAGTTGTTAACTTCCCGGGTCAAGGCATCGTGTTGTTTGGTGATAAGACTCTTCTTGCCAAGCCTTCAGCGTTTGATCGAATCAATGTACGTCGATTGTTCATCGTACTTGAGAAGGCAATCGCTACTGCCGCTAAGTTTACACTGTTCGAATTCAACGATACATTCACACGTGCTTCGTTTGTGAATCTTGTTGAACCTTATCTGCGTGATGTACAAGGTCGTCGTGGTATCACTGACTTTGTTGTTGTGTGTGATGAGACGAACAACACGGGTGAAGTAATTGATCGTAACGAGTTTATTGGTGACATTTACATCAAACCTGCTCGAAGCATCAACTTCATTCAGTTGAACTTTGTCGCTGTACGCACTGGTGTAGAATTCTCCGAAGTTATTGGTAATTTCTAATAAATATCGGATAAATAACAAAAACTAATAGGAGAATATTCAAATGGCTTTCAGCGTAACAGATTTTAAATCATCGGCAATTCAAAAGGGTGGGTTTCGTCCCGCCCTCTTTGAAGTGCAAGTTACCTACGTAGGAAATCAGTTTAACTTCCTGTGTCAGTCTACTCAGGTACCCGCAATGACCATGGGTGTCATCGAAGTACCTTATTTTGGTCGTAAGATCAAGATTGCTGGTGACCGTACATTCGCAGAATGGACAACTACCGCAATGATCGAGGAAGATTTTGGCGCACGTGACGCTCTTGAGCAGTGGTCTACAGACATCAATATCCCAGATAGCAATGTCCGTACACTGTTTAACGAAGGTTACAAGCAAGTTGCTGAAGTAATCCTTTACGGTAAGGACGGGTCGCCTCTCAGGACTTATACTCTTGAAGGTTGCTGGCCTTCTGACGTAGGTACGATTGAACTGGATTGGAACACAACCGACACAATCGGCACTTACACAGTTACTTGGGCATTCGATTACATGCTCAAAGGATCCTAATAAGTAAGGTTCTAATTCCTTACATTATGCACCTGTGAACGAACCGGGGGGATTATAAATACTTATAATCCCCTTTTTTTATTTGGAGTACTAATTAATGGAAATTTTCGGCTTTGAAATCAATCGTAAGAAGGAGGAAAAGGAAAAAGAAAAACTAGTTTCCTTTGTCCCACCTACTAACGATGATGGCGCCTTAACAGTAACGGCTGGCGGTGTATACGGAACATACGTTGACTTAGACGGTTCTGTACGTACTGAGGCGGAACTGGTAAACAAATATCGAGCGATTGCACAAGATCCAATCATTGATCTGGCCGTTCAAGATATTTGCAATGAGGCAATTGTTGAAGATAGTGATGAAACAACAGTATCAATTGTTCTCGACGATGTTGAGACACAAGACTCTATCAAGAAAACAATCACACAAGAATTTGAAAACGTATTAGACCTGTTAGAGTTTAATCGACTCAGTTACGAGGTTTTCAAAAGATGGTACGTCGATGGTCGCCTATACTATCACGTAATTATTGATGAAAAGAAACCTGCTAAGGGAATTTTAGAAGTACGATATATCGATCCGCGCAACATCAAGAAAATTAAGGAAGTCAAGAAAGAAAAAGACAATTCTGGTGTTACAATCGAAAAAGTGGTCGCAGAATATTATATCTACAATCAGAATGGTTTCTTAAAGAAAACAAGCACAGGTAGTGGCGCAGTTTCGTCTTCATCTGGACCGCAACAAACACAGGGAATGAAGATTTCGAAAGATTCTATCGTTTACTGTACCAGTGGTTATCAGAGTGTAGACAATAATCTGATACTGTCATACCTGCATAAAGCAATTCGACCTTTGAACCAGTTACGTTCAATGGAAGACTCTCTTGTAATTTACCGAATTTCACGTGCGCCTGAGCGGCGTATCTTCTACGTAGATGTTGGCGGCCTGCCAAAGGCTAAGGCAGAACAATATCTGCGTGACATCATGACCAAGTTTAAGAACAAAACAGTTTACGATTCATCGACCGGTGAAATCCGTGATGATCGTAAATTCATGACCATGCTTGAAGACTTTTGGTTGCCTCGTAGAGACGGCGGCCGAGGTACAGAAATCACAACACTTCCAGGTGGCCAAAATCTGGGAGAGATTGAAGATGTCACTTATTTCCAGAACTTGCTCTTCCGTTCTTTGAACGTTCCTTCTACACGATTGCAACCAGATACAACTTACACGTTGGGTCGAGCAACAGAAATCAGTCGAGACGAAATTAAATTTTCTAAATTTATTTTCCGTGTTCGCAATAAGTTTAGTGAACTGTTCACAAAGATGTTAGAACGTCAACTTATTCTCAAAGGCGTTTGTACAACCGAAGACTGGAAAGAGTGGAAACACCGAATACAATATAAATTCGCCATAGATAACTACTATGAAGAATTAAAGTCAACAGAGATCATGCGTGACCGAGTAGGTTTGTTGCGTGAAGTTGATGAATATATTGGAAAGTATTACTCACATGAATATGTACGTCGATTTATCTTGCAGCAGACAGAACAAGATATGAAAGATATCGACGAACAGATCAAAGGTGAAGGAGATGATCCTAGGTACACGGACGCAGACGGCGAAGATTTTGATGTTCCCCCACGTCCAGAGCCAGAACCAGAACCTGAAAGACCTGAACCAAAACCTGAAAAGGAAGAGGAAAAACCTGAAGAATAGAAGGTCTTTTTTTATAAATAAGAAGTAATTAATAGGATAGTAGTTATGAACGACATTACAGATTTTATTAGTGCCGCAGTGGAAGACAAGCCCGTACAGGCAATCAAAGCGTTTTCAGCAGCGATGGAACCTAAGATAGACTCGGCCCTTGAAACTAAACGTACTGAAGTACTACAACAAGTTTTTAACAACCAAGAAGCAGAGGATTCCGATGTCTGACACTCTTAAAAGTATTTTAGAAAAATACAAAGCAAAGGGCGCCGACGAACAACACTTCATGGACAAGCACACCGATAACGTGCAGGTCACTGATGGTCCCGGCGCAAAAGAAGCTGATGCTGCCGCTAAGAAAGTAAAAAAGTCTACACGTAAACCCCACCACGGCTATGAGCCAGGTGAAGACGAAGAGGTTTACGAGTCAGTGGATCGTTTCTCAATCGAAGATATCAAGTCTGTACTGGTTACAGAAGAGCTCGATGAAGAGATTGTTGATCGAATTGAAAAGACTCTATTAGAAGCATCACCTGCGTATTTCATGCAAATCGTTGATGAAGCCGTTAATGCGTTTGTCGAAGAGGCAACCGATGAAGAGCGTGCCATTCTCGACGAAATGCTTTCGACAGAAGAAGGTTATCAAGAACTCGTCGATCTTATTTTCGAAGAGGACGATGATGATGACGATGAAGATGACGAAGACGATGAAGACGAAGATGATGACGAAGACGTAATTGACCCTAAGCCAAAATTAAAAGAAAAAGATTCTAAGAAAGAATCATACTAAGGGTTAAAGTCGATGGCACAGTATCGCATTGATTCTGATCAGTACTTAGGCGACAATAAAACTTTATTTGAAGTAATGATGCTTTCAGATAAAGATGGTAACGTCATCAATTCGTTTGGTGCGTCATCTAACATACCCATTGCATCTGGTGGTGTTGAAGGGTATTCGTCTGTACATAAGTTTGGTTTAGTAGACGGCAACAGTGGAAGTCCTGCTACAATTTGGTCAGGCGCTAACACCGCCGGCGGCGTTGCCTATACATGGCAGACAGAGGCAAACACTGTGTCTGCAAACAGTACGGTCTCAGAAACGCAAACAATCACTGTTGAAGGACTTGATGTTAACTACGCTGAAGTATCGGAAGACATTGTACTCACAGGACAAACAGAAACAGCAGAAACGACCACAGAGTTTCTAAGAGTACACAGAGCATATGTAAAAACGGGTGACACAAACACAGGCAGAATTAGTATTAATCATAATTCTGCTGATGATAAAATCTCTGAGATTTGTTCAGGTTTTGGTCAGACGTTGCAATCGTTTTACACTGTTCCAGCAGGTAAGACTGCATATCTTTCCAGACTGAGGGTGTCATCGTCAAAACAATCGTCAGCCATTGTAGCGTTGTTCGTAAGACCTTATGGCGGCGCTTTTAGAGCACAGTCAACGGTGAGTTTATATTCTGGAGATGCTGAAACAGTTTTCGATACTCCGTTAAAGATAACGGAAAAATCAGATATCGAAGTTAGAGTAATAGGCAACACCAACAATACGTTGTCAGCCGACTTTGGTATGATTCTCGTAGACAACGCATAAATAGAGAATACAGATTCTAGGAACTAGAGATGATAGTAAAACCTTTAACAGCTGAAACAAGTCTCTCTGCCAACAGTACAGTCGGCAGCGCAAAACTTGTTAGAGTCTACAACGGTCACACAGCAGCCGTTCTAATAACAAATACAGATCAAAGCGTCAGTTTCACAATGCCTTCTGGATCTATCTCTTTTTGTCAAAAAGATTCTACTGACGAATTGAGTGCTAACGTCGGTGGATCGGCCGTGTTAGTAACTTCTGTCGCTTTCAACATTTCATAAGGAGCGAACAATGAAGTTAATCACAGAGGTAGTTGATCGTATTCAAGTCATCGAAGAAGCAAAGGAAGATGGCAAAAAGACACTCTACATTGAAGGTCCTTTTCTGCAAGGTAACATTGTAAACCGCAACGGCCGGCAGTATAGCACCGAGATTCTGGAAAAAGAAGTTAATCGTTACGTAACAGAAGTGGTCAACAAAGGCCGCGCTTACGGCGAACTCGGTCATCCAAATGGTCCTTCAATTAACCTTGATCGTGTTTCTCACATGATCACAGAACTGCGCCGAGACGGTGACAACTTTATCGGCAAGGCAAAAATTTCTTCTACTCCTATGGGACAAATCGCCGCAGGCCTTATTGAAGACGGTGCTCAGTTGGGAGTTTCAAGTCGTGGTATGGGTTCACTGAAAGAAGGCAAAGACGGTATCATGGAAGTGCAAGATGATTTCTTTCTTGCCACTGCCGCTGATATTGTTGCCGATCCTTCAGCACCTGATGCCTTTGTAAATGGTATCATGGAAGGTGTTGAGTGGGTTTGGGAAGCCGGAAAACTTGCAGAGAAGAAATGTGAACAAGTGAAGGATCAAATTGAAAAAGCTGCAAAGACTCACCGCTTGGATGAGAATACAAAATTACAGATTTTTGAAGCTTTCTTGAAATCACTGTAAAAATTAATTTTTTATAAATAGAGTAATAAGTTAAAAACAGGAGTATAATCCGATGTCCGAAGAACAAAATGTTGAAGTCGTAGAGGAAGTAACTGAAGTTTCAGAAGCTTCTGATGCGGCTGGTACGCTTAAGCCTAAGGCAAGCAAATCTGAAATGCTCGGCGATCTGATGCGAACTGCTGGTGCCATGAAGAAAGATGATCTTTCTATCTTCCTTCAAAAAGTACTTGATCAAGTTGGTAAAGAGGACGAGACGGTCGATGACACCTCTGCACAAAACGCTGCCTCTATTGCAATGAAGCCTACCGGCGCACCTAAGCCGGGTTCTGAAGCTTCTTATGCAATGAAGGAAGATGTTGCTGAGTTGTTTGCTGGCCAAGAAGATTTGTCAGAAGACTTTACAGAACGTGCAACTACTCTTTTTGAGGCCGCTGTTAACAACCGCGTCGACCTTGAAGTTGCTCGTATCGAAGAAGAATATGAGTCTAAGCTTGAAGAGCAAGTCAGCAAGTCTATTGATGAGCTGCACGAACAAGTTAACACCTATATGGACTACGTAGTTGAGAAGTGGATGGAAGAAAACGCCGTTGCACTTGAGAACAACTACCGCGTCGAAGCAACCGATCAATTTATCGAAGGTCTGAAAGGTCTTTTCGCAGAAAACTATGTTGAAGTGCCTGCTGAAAAGATCGACATGATTGGAGACCTCGAGCAGAAGGTTGCTGAACTTGAAGAATCTTTGAATGCAGCAGAAGCTGAAAAAATCAAGATGTCTGCGGAAATTCAACAGGCACAAGTACAGGACGCTTTTGATTCTGTATCTGAAGGCCTTGTTGCTACTCAGACTGAAAAACTCCGTACTCTTTCTGAGGGCATTGAGTTTTCAAGTGTTGAAGAGTACAGCGAAAAGTTGCAAATTATCAAAGATCAATACTTCTCTGAATCAACTAGCTCTGAAGAATCAAAGACTGGTTTGATCGTTGAAGAAGAGACAGTTGGTTCGAATGATGAGATTTCAGAGGATCGACCTGTACCTGTTGAGATGAGAAGTTATGTTCAAGCAATCTCTAACACAATTAAAAAGTAACTTTTTATAAATAGAACTGGTATCTGCCCAAAAACAAATAGGAGTAATACTAACATGAATTTATCCGAACAAATTCAATCTAAGTGGGATTCGGTGATCTCTCACCCAGACCTCCCCGAAATTAAGGACGCACATCGTCGTCAAGTGACAGCGATGGTTCTTGAGAACACAGAGAAAGCTCTCCGTGAATCTGCTCAAATCGGTGCTCATCAATCTCTGACAGAAGCCGCTCCCACAAACTCTGTAGGCGCTGCATCTTTCACTGCTGGTGGTGAAATCGCTGGTTTCGATCCGATCCTGATCTCTCTCGTTCGTCGCGCTCTTCCTAACCTGATGGCATATGACGTATGTGGTGTTCAGCCAATGACTGGTCCTACTGGACTGATCTTTGCAATGAAGACACGTTACGCTAACCAAGCTGGTACAGAAGCATTCTACAACGAAGCCGACACTGGTCACTCTACTACCGAATCTGGTGCTAACACACCCGGTGGTGAGCACGTTGGTACTGACTTTGGTACTACTGCTGCTAACCTGCCTGACACAGAGCAGTACAACTATGCACAAGGTATGCCTCTGACAGACGTTGAAGGCAACAGTGCATTTAACGAGATGGCATTCAGCATCGACAAGGTGACTGTAACTGCTAAGTCACGTGCTCTGAAGGCCGACTACTCTCTTGAACTTGCTCAAGACTTGAAAGCAGTACACGGTCTTGACGCTGAAGCTGAGTTGTCTAACATCCTCGCCGCTGAGATCCTTGCTGAGATCAACCGCGAAGTTGTTCGAACAATCAACGTATCTGCTGTACGTGGTTCTAACTCTGGTACTACTACTCAGGGTGTATTCGACCTTGACGTAGACGCTAACGGCCGTTGGTCTGTAGAGAAGTACAAGGGTCTGATGTTCCACATCGAGCGTGAAGCGAACCTTATCGCTAAGCAAACTCGTCGCGGCAAGGGTAACGTAATCATCTGTTCTTCTGACGTTGCATCTGCACTTCAGATGGCTGGCGTACTTGATTACACTCCTGCTCTGAACAGCAACAACCTGCAAGTCGATGACACTGGTAACACATTCGCTGGTGTATTGAACGGTCGTTACCGCGTTTACATCGATCCTTACACAACAGGCAACTACATGACTGTTGGTTACAAGGGTTCTAACGCATTCGACGCTGGTCTCTTCTACTGCCCATACGTACCTCTGCAAATGGTTCGTGCAGTCGATCAAGACACCTTCCAGCCTAAGATTGGTTTCAAGACACGCTACGGCATGGCTCCGAACCCATTCGCTAAAGGTGCTAGTGATCCTGATGGCGCTGCAGCAATCGAAGTTGACAGCAACGTTTACTATCGACGTACTATCGTACAGAACTTGTTGTAATAAAAAGAATCCCAAAAGGGACATTTTTGAGAGGCGCTTCGGCGCCTCTTTTTTTGGCTCCACGCTTTTATAAATACAATTGCATTGTGCATTGCAATGTGACGTTGTAAATAGAAACATGGAGATGATATGAAAAAAATCATTTTGTTTTTGATGTGCCTGCCCATCTTGGCACTTGCTCACGTGATTGAGTATGACAACGGTGATATCTACACCGTTGGCGACGATGAGTATGTCTTTGTTTCCAAGAAGTCTGAACTTTGGTACAAACAAACCTATAATAACGGTAAGACTGTACAGTTTAAAAAGATCACGCCTTGGACAGCAGTAGACAAGCCTCCACCCGTAGTTAATCCTAATCCTGTTGGTACTAAAGAATGGTGTGAAGCGCACGACCTTCACGCCAATGGATATACATTTGAAGATCAAATGTGGTATCGTTCTTGTGATATCAACAACGATGGACAATACAACATCTGCGATTGGTATCAGCCTACCGGAGAAGTCACCTTCACAGAAGCGGAGTGGCAAGATACCTGTAATGATGGCGAACCGTGGGACGGCGAATCATAATCGGTACATTCTACCGTAACGGCTTTCTAGAGACGCTACGGCGTCTCTTTTCTTTTTGGGGCTTGACACACTTTCTACACCTTGTTATAATTTCTTTGTTCCCCCATCACCATATAAATACCTCCACCATTTACCCTTGGAGTCCTTACTGTGGCTGAATTTAATAAAAACATGTTATCTCCAGCTGGATTTTCTTTTCACATCCAGAAACTGCCTGAGTTTAACTTTTTTGTACAAGAGGTAACTCTACCGGGAGTTAATCTTCCTCTTGTTGAACAACCCAATCCTTTCAAAAAGATTCCTGTATCCGGTGACCATATTGAATATGGTGACCTTTCTGTAAGTTTTAAAGTCAATGAAGATTTAGGCAACTATATTGAAGTTTTTAACTGGATTAAAGGTCTAGGTTTTCCAGATAACTTTGGTCAGTACAAAGACCTAGCGAATGCAGACAGCGCCGCTGGCCAAGGCCTTGAGTCTGACGCATATCTTATGGTTTTGTCAAGCGCCATGAATCCCATAGTGCGAATTGACTTTATGAATCTCTTTCCGACCAGTCTAACAGATATTGTCATGAATACACAAGACAGTGCTTTAGAGTACGTTACAGCAACGGCCACATTTAGGTTCTTAAATTATAAGTTTACAAGCGTATCCTGATATGTTAGAATACCTGTAAAGGTATAACTATATCGGAGACATCATGACACTTGAAGAAATTTTTGATGAATGGGCACAAGACAGTAAGATCGATAGAACCAATCTAGGCAATCACGCAATTTCGATTGCGAAGTTGCATCACAAGTATCACCAGTTTTTGTCAAAAGAAAGACTGCTTACCAGTAAGTTGCAAGCAGAGATGAAGACATTGAAACTTGACAAGAACGAATTCTACGGTGACGGACCCAATCAAGATCACATTGAAAAAGGATGGAAACTTCCGCCGAAGGGAAGAATATTGAAGTCTGATCTGCCAAACTACATCGAAGCAGACAAAGACATTATTGAACTTAACTTAAAGATTGCATACCAGAACGAGAAGGTCGAACTTTTGATTTCTATTCTGAAGACGATCACCAATATGGGTTTTCATATCAAGTCAGCCATTGACTATCAAAAACTGACAAGCGGTGAAATGATTTAACGAATGATTATTATTACCAAGAACGACGAAGTTTACAATCATATAGATTGCCCCGACATGGGAACTCGGCAGGAGTTGTGTGACTACTTCACCTTCAAAGTGCCTGGTCACCAGTTTATGCCGGCGTTTAAAAACAAAGTCTGGGATGGTAAGATACGACTCTTCAACACACAAACTGGTCTGTTGTATTCTGGCCTGATGCAGTATTTCGAAAAATTCTGCGAGGAAAGAAATTATGAATATGAGTACACCTACAATACCGCGGCAGAAAACTTCTCTGTCGCAGAAGCTAAAGACTTTATATCAAAACAACGATTTACTATGGACCCTCGGGACTATCAGTTGGATGCTTTCGTTGACGCTGTTCGTTATCGCCGTGGTCTTTTTGTCTCTCCAACAGCTTCAGGCAAGTCTTTTATAATATACATGATCATGAGGTGGCATTTAAAACGCACCTTGATCATTGTTCCTACCACATCTCTTGTACATCAAATGTATTCTGACTTTGAAGATTATGGATTTAAGTCAGAAAAATACTGCCATAAAATATATTCCGGCCAAGATAAAGTCACTAAGAAACCCGTTGTCATCACAACATGGCAGTCAATCTATAAACAACCGAAGAAATGGTTTGAAAAATTTGATGTAGTGATTGGCGACGAAGCACATCTGTTCAAAGCAAAGTCACTGACAAGCATCATGACAAAGCTTGTAAATACAGAGTTTAGGTACGGATTTACAGGTACACTTGACGGCACACAGACACATAAACTCGTACTTGAAGGTCTATTTGGTCCGGTCAACAAGGTCACAACAACAAAAGAATTGATGAAGTCGGGAACAGTCGCCGACATGAAAATTAAAATCATCAACTTAACATATGATGACTTTGAAAAAAAGATTGTGTCAAAACTGAAGTATCAGGAAGAAATGGACTTTCTTGTTGCACATGCCAAACGAAATAATTTTATCAAGAATTTATCATTATCACTTGAAGGCAATACTCTATTATTGTTTCAATATGTTGATAAACATGGAGTTTTGTTGTATAATGATATTAAGAAAACCGATACTGAACGACAGGTTTTCTTTATACACGGTGGCGTAAAAGGCGAAGAACGTGAAGAGATTCGACACATAGTAGAAAACGAATCAAACGCGATTATTGTTGCCAGTTACGGAACTTTTTCGACGGGAGTTAACATCAAAAATCTACATAACGTGATTTTTGCGTCTCCTTCTAAATCTAAAATAAGGAACTTACAGAGCATAGGTAGAGCGTTGCGAAAATCAGATACTAAAGACTCGGCGGTGTTGTATGACATATCCGATGATCTGATGTGGAAGAGCAAGGTCAACTACACAATGAAGCATCTCTTTGAACGTATCAAAATATACGATGAAGAAAAATTTGTGTACAAACTCTACAGTGTCAAAATTTGAGGTGAGACATGTCTGAGTATATTAACAACAAAGAATTTTACCAAATGTTGGTAGAGTTTAAAGAACAATGTGCCGAAGCAGAGGCCAATGACAAACCGACACCTAGAGTGCCGGAAAATATTGGCAAATGTTTTATGATGATTGCGACCAAACTTGCAACCAAGTCTAATTTCGTTGGTTACACGTATAAGGATGAAATGATATGTGATGCACTTGAAAACTGTATCGTATCGGTACATAGTTTTAATCCCGAAAAATCAAAAAATCCTTTTGCATACTTCACACAGATTATTTGGTATGCGTTTCTGCGTCGAATCGAAAAAGAGAAAAAGCAAACCTATATCAAATACAAGAGTTTGGAGAATGCGGCCTTTGAAGAGTCTTTGAACGACAGCGGTTCAGAAATCTATTCGAAGTATGATCTTGAAAACGAAAAGATGAAACCCATAATCAGCAAGTTTGAAAAGACAAAAGCCAAAAAGAAAAAAACAAAGACGGGACTGGATAATTTTATAGATGAAGACTAATCGATATCTCTCAATGTATCTTGGCCATGATGCTAGTATTAGCATTTATGATGGCAATGTTGGCCGATTTCATGTTGTTGATCTAGAGAAATTTTCTGGAATCAAACATCTTTCAATGCGTAAATCATATGCAGAACCCGAAGTGCCAGACTGGCATGATCCTCAATACTGGGAACCAAAAAAAATAGAACACAAAGATCAAAACGGTAAAGATTTAGGTTATACCAGTATTTGTTACGGTGCTAACGTTGACTATATTTTATCTGAAGCGATTAAAGAGTGGGCAAAACAGAATGATGTTGAACCCACTTTTGATGCGGTTTTGATCAAGTTAGCGGCGTCTAGATTTACATGCGAACAGTTTTTGAAAAACAAGTTACCCGAAACAATTAAACTGTTAAAAACAAGTCGAAACCTAAGGGTTAAGTATTATGGCGGATCTACGCACCATAGAAGTCATGCATGGTGCGGTTTTGGTCAGTCTGGATTTACCGATGCAATGGCCATTGTGTGGGATGTTGTAGGCGATAACGAACCAACTACCGTATGGGAATTTGAAAATGGGAAACTAAAGTTTCAGGAACGTCAAGAGGATCTGGCTACGCCAGATAGTCCTGCAACTACACATTGGAGAATAATGCGTACATTTGGACGTGTCTACAATAACGTTGGGACGACCTGCAAGGCTCTTTCGAATACAAAAGAATTGTTGGATATCGCTGGTAAGTTGATGGGTCTATCAGCCTACGGGGAAAGAAATGATCAAACAGAACTTCTGTGCAAACAATTTGATATAGAATCTCAAGCGAAACTAAAAACATTTGAACATAACGGACCGGAAGTACGTCAGAAAGATCCAAAAACCGGTGCTTGGATGATAAGGTTGAATGTTCCTAATGATGAACCTACAGTGAAAGACAAGCAAGGTCGTCAAGTAACATGGGGCATTGATTTTAAAAATTATGCAGAACTTAACTGGGATATTGCAGCGATGCTAGGAAAACCGGGATATAAAAGAGGTAAATGGAGACCAAACATCGACGATGCACCTCTCAGTTTTCATATGATTGATGGCCAACAACAATACGATCTTGCTTGGGCCGCACAAGAATGGTTAGAAAGATCATTATTGCATCTTGTTGAAGAGTTTTACCATAAGATAGTACACGAACACGGTGGTAATTTAGTAATATCTGGCGGATGTGCTTTGAATGTTTTGGCAAACGCTAGACTGAAAAAAGAATATCCGAATCTGAATATTTTTGTGCCTCCAAGTCCTGGTGACAATGGTCTTTCTACGGGAATGTTAATAGAGTTTTTGGTTGAACAAGGAGTAATAGACACCAGACACCATCACTCCATGTTGCGAAACTTATCTATGTCTGGGCTGAGAATGCAAAAACGCGAGTTTTACGAAAAACACTGGAAGAAAGATTTTAGACCGGTCGACCTTGGCATCATAAGCACAACGTTGAAGTCTGGTAAAATTATAGGACTGATTCAAGGACAATGTGAGTCTGGACCTAGATCACTAGGCAACAGATCGATTTTATGTGATCCTAGTTATCCGAATATGAAAAATATTCTAAACAAAAAAGTTAAGTTTCGTGAGTCATTCAGACCCTTTGCGCCTGTTTGTAGAATCGACGATGCGCCGAAATACTTTGACTCACAACACTTTCGAAACATGGAGTTTATGGGATATTCTTGTCATGTTAAACAGGAACACAGAGAAACTTTGGCAGCCATTACACACGTTGATGGTACTGCGCGGCTTCAAACCGTTGATCGCTTTACAAACCCTTTGTTGTATGATATACTAACAGAGTTTGATGGAGTATTATTAAATACGTCATTTAACGTACAAGGCAAGCCTATTCTAAACGATTATGTCGATGCTCATAGAATATTGCATAACTCTGACTTAGATCATGTCGTAATTTTAGATGATGAAGATGGCAAACTCTATATGACTAAAGCCAAAGGTAAGTAAGTATGAAAGTAGCGATCATCACAGATCAACACTTTGGAGCAAGAAACGACTCCATACAATTTCATGAATATTTTTCTAGATACTATAAACAGGTATTTTTTCCTTTTTTAGAAGAAAACGGCATCGATACAATCATCGAACTTGGTGACATCTTTGATCGGCGCAAGTATGTAAACTTTGATACGTTGTCTCGTTGCAAAGATTACTGGTTTGACGAAATTAAAAACCGAGGCCTCAAACTACACTGCGTAGTTGGCAACCACGACATATACTTTAAAAACACAAACAGAATTAACGCACCGAGCTTGTTGTTAGGTGAGTATGAATTTGAGGTCTACGATGAACCCACGGTTGTCAATCTTGACGGCCTAAATGTATTGATGATGCCATGGATAAACTCAGAAAACTACGAGTCGGCCATGAAAGCGACTGATAGTGGTGAGTGTAATGTCTGCATGGGACATCTAGAGTTACAAGGTTTTGAAATGTACAAAGGCGCTGTTATTGATCACGGCATGCCTCACAAAGCGTTTCAGAAATTTGATATGGTGATGTCTGGACACTTTCACCACAAATCATCGAAAGATAACATACACTATCTCGGTGCACCATACGAGATGACCTGGTCTGATTACAATGATCCACGTGGTTTTCATGTATTTGACACAGACACATTAGAGTTAGAACACATCGTAAATGAACATCATGTTTTTCATAAGATTTTCTATGATGATGTGACTAACGATAAGGACGAACTACTCAACACAGACTTTTCTTTTGTTAAGGATTGTTACATAAAGGTAGTAGTGAAACAGAAAAATAATCCATATGTGTTTGACATGTTCATGGATAAAATCAACAACTGCTTACCTACACACACTCAGGTTGTCGAAGATAATTTAAATCTTGACATTGAGGACACATCTGATATAATAAATGAAGCTGAAGATACTAGGACAATTATACAGAAGTACATATCTAGTTTGAACTTAGAAGATGCACAACCTGTTCAAAACTTATTTAATGATCTATACCACGAAGCGATTAGTAGCGAATGATATATTTTTCAAAACTGCGTTGGCAGAATTTTCTGTCAACCGGTAATCAATGGACAGAAATCGAACTTAACAAATCACCCTCAACTTTGATCGTAGGTGAGAATGGCGCCGGTAAATCTACAATGTTGGATGCATTGTCATATGTACTGTATGGCAAACCATATCGTAACATTAACAAGCCGCAACTTGTCAACAGCATCACACGAAAAAACTGTCTTGTAGAGATTGAATTTTCTGTCAAAGGAAAATCATATCTTGTACGTCGAGGCATGAAGAAAAATGTCTTTGAGATTTACTGTGATGACAAACTAATGGATCAAAACGCCAACATGCGTGAGTACCAAGAGTATCTTGAGAAACACGTACTCAAACTAAATCACAAATCATTTACTCAGATTGTGGTAATTGGTTCTGCAAACTTTGTTCCTTTTATGCAACTGAAACCACAAGAGCGCCGTCAAGTTATCGAAGACCTATTAGACATCGAAATCTTTTCGTCTATGTTTTCTATACTGAAAGAAAAGATTGCAAAGAACAACAACGACATTATTCAATCGCGCCATGACATTGAGTTATTAGAGCAAAAGATCGAACTGACCAAGAAACACATGAATGAAATCATGTCGATGAAAAAGTCAGACAAAGATGCCAAGTTGAAGAAAATAAAAGACCTAGAAACTATTCTGTATGGCGCCAGAAAATCGCAAGCAAATTTGGCCAAACAAGGTCAAGAGGCTAATGATAGTATCGACGACTTAGATCAGGTTAAAACCAAGTTAAAGAAACTTGAGGACTACAAATCTAAAATCGAACACAAGATGGAACTGATTGACAAAGACGTAGAGTTTTTACAGAATCATACCGACTGTCCTACATGTAATCAGGAAATTGACTCTGAGTTTAAACAAACACACATCAACGAACAGAACAAAAAACAAGATAGTTTGAGAGATGGTTTATCTGAGATGACCGGCCATTTCGACGAACTACAGAATCGACTGACTGAAATTGCTGGCATTCAACACATTATTTCTGGGATCAATTCACAACTGGTTTCGATCAACAGTGAGATAGTATCAACAGAGAATCAAATTGCCGAACTCACCGAAACGGTAGAACAAGAGGATGTAGAAGACACTACATCTGTTGAGGAGTTGAATCAATATAAAGACAGTCTAAAAAGTACTGAACAGTCTTTGCAGAAATCTATTATGCAGAAAGAGGTCTATGACATCGCTTCTGCGCTTCTGAAAGATGACGGCATCAAATCAAAAATTATTAAGCAATATGTGCCAATCATTAATAAATTGGTGAATAAATACCTTGCAGCAATGGAGTTTTTCGTTCAGTTTGAACTCGACGAAAAATTTAATGAAAAGATCAAATCTAGATTTAGAGATGAGTTTACTTATGACTCTTTCTCCGAAGGAGAAAAGATGCGAATTGATTTATCGTTACTGTTCACGTGGCGTGCGGTTTCAAAACTGCGTAATTCAATTTCTACAAATCTCCTGATATTAGATGAAGTGTTCGACAGCTCACTTGATACCACCGGTACAGATGAGTTTTTGAGAATCATTTCTTCATTGGCTGGCGACACAAACACGTTTGTCATATCACATAAAGGTGATCAACTGTTTGATAAATTTCATAATACAATACGTTTTGAGAAGGTTAAGAACTTCTCTCACATAGCGGCGTAGGAGATAAAAGATGGCTTTCAAAGTACAACGAGAAGTAAATCCTGATACCGATAAATGGTATGATGTAATTGATATGGCGTTAAGCAAACCAGGCGGCAAAAAAGTAACTCGCATTTTCTTTACTGAGGAAGAAGCGACATACTTTATTCAATCGACCTGTGCTGAACGGCCAAAAGACATTGATTCGTACAGAATTGAAGAGATAGAAGATGGCGACTTACTTTGATACACTTGTTGATTTAGATGATGACACATTCAAGTCTCAATATCTAAACAAAAGACCACTGTGTTTATCATCTCAACGAGCTCGTAAAAAGAGAATCGTTACGGGTCTTGTCACATGGGAGAACCTTAACTTACACCTCAACCGTGAAGATACCGATCATAGTCCAGCCAAAATGCACTTAGCATGGAAACTGGACTCAGAACTTGTTTTAGAGAATCAGAGAAACTTTAATCCTCGACTGAATGAGGTGTGTGATCTGTTTGAAAGTTTGTACGATAACAAGTACACGGCGAAGTGTGATATACTGATGCGAAACACAAGGTCAACAGACGAAGAACCCGAGATGACATCATTTGATGACGATACATTTTTTATCGTTGTCCGTGGAACGGGTCAGCTGTGTGTATATCCCAAAAAGAGAACTAACGACGAATCTTGGAAAGAGGGGTTTGAAGACTTTTTGTTGCCTATCGTAGATCAGAGAGTATTAGAATCGTCTATTGTATATTTGCCCGCGAAAATATTTCATTCGTTTTCTCTTACAAACAGTCCTAGTCTGGTAATTAAATTGACTATGACAGAAGGAAAACCCAAGAAATCCAAACGTTATGATTTTATGTTAACAGATAAGATGAAGGTGAAGAATGTCAACCCAGAGTTTAATATTACCTCATGATCCTTTACTCACTACTGAGTTAGATCATTTTGATTTTGAAAATCCTCCAGAAGAACCTACTGAGATTGCCAAGAAACTGTTCGACGTTCTAAACGAAAAGAACGGCCTTGGTCTTGCGGCCAATCAAATTGGTTTATCTCACCGTGTTTTTATTATGAGAGGAAATCCTTGTACGTTGTGTTTTAATCCAGAGATTACGCACTACTCAGACGAACAGGCAATGATGGAAGAGGGGTGCTTGACATATCCAGATTTATTTGTTAAGATACGTAGAAGTGAGAATATTGAAGCAAAGTGGACCAATGAACTCGGCGAAGAACAAACGTCAGTTTTAGAAGGTCTGACCGCTCGTGTGTTTCAACACGAACTTGATCACTTAAATGGCGTGAACTATCTACAAAGAGCAAACCCTTATCACGTACAACAAGCGAAGAAATTGATGAAGAAAATGAAACGTCGAAAGAAACATGAATACTTCAGGCCTGTCGCAGATGTGTCGCATCTGGTTCAAGACCAAGACGTTATTTCTACTGAGATTTCAGATGAATTATTTACTTTAGATACAGGCGATTAATATGCAAATACAGGTAAAAATGGATGAACTGAGGAAACAAAAACTGTTTCTTGCTGTTCCTATGTACGGTGGTCAATGTGCCGGAATGTTCACGCGGTCACTTGCTGACCTGACGGGTATGTGTTCGAAGAACGGTATTCCACTACAGTTTTATTTCTTGTTCAACGAATCACTGGTGACACGTGCAAGAAACTACTGTGTTGATGAGTTTATGCGTTCTGATTGTACGCACATGATGTTCATTGACTCGGACATCGGATTTTCGGCCAGAGATGTACTCACGCTTCTTGCGCTTGCCGTAGACAATCCCGACGAGTACAATGTTCTTTGTGGTCCTTATCCTAAGAAAACTATTTCTTGGGAGAAGATCAAACAGGCCGTCGATGCCGGTGTGGCGAACGACAATCCAATGGAACTTGAGAACTATGTTGGTGATTACGTGTTCAATCCTAAAGGCGGAACACACATCAAGATTTCTGAACCTGCTGAGGTGTCAGAAGGCGGCACTGGTTTTATGTTGATTAACAGGAACGTGTTTGAGAAATATCAAGAAACATATCCTCAGTTTTGGTATAAGCCTGATCACATTCGTACTGCCAACTTTGATGGCAGTCGAGAAATCATGGCATACTTTGATGCATTGATTGATGACAAGACACAGAACCTTGTACCAGAGATCAACGCATTCTATGAAGCAAACCCTGATGCGACCAAAGATGATGTGATCGCATTCCTGTCTGATAAGAGACATGGTGTACATACAGAAAATTATTCAAATAGGTACTTGTCAGAAGACTATATGTTCTGTTATAATGTACAAAGAATGGGTATGAAAATTTGGTTGTGTCCTTGGATGCAACTCAAACACGTTGGTTCGTATGTGTTCGGTGGTTCGTTGTCGCACCTCGCTTCGGTTGGTGCCTCGGCGACTGCTGATCCCACACAGATCAACAAAGCAAAGAAAGCAAAAAAGAAATCCTAACGGAGATATATGATGAAACTAAGTGATCGTTCAATTCAAGTACTGAAGAATTTTTCTTCAATTAATCCTTCTATTCAATTTAAAGAAGGCAGTGTGCTGAAAACAATCTCACCTAAGAAAACTGTTCTGGCTTCCGCCAGCCTAGACACTCAGATTCCAAATGATTTTGCAATCTATGATCTGTCGCGTTTTCTTGGTGTGCTCAGCATGATCAAAGATGCCAACTTTGAAGTGCAGGAAAAACTTGTGAACATTTCTACCGCAGGCCGTAAAGTGAGTTATACCTTTGCGGATCCCTCCACAATTATTACACCGCCTGACCGAGACATTGATATCGGTGAGTCAGACGTTAACTTTCGTCTTGAAGAAAAGCAGCTTGACGAAATTCAACGTGCAATGGGTGTAATGTCTTTTCCTGATCTTGTAGTGACTTCAGAAGATGGCAAAATTATTTTACGTGCCACAAACTCAAAAGTGTCAACTTCTGATAAATACGACATCGAAGTAGGTGAGACTGATCAACAGTTTAATGTTGTCTTTAAGGCAGAAAACATTAAGTTGATGTCAGACAGTTATGACGTTGCCATTTCATCGAAAGGCATCGGTTACTTCAAGTCCGATTCTCTACAGTATTGGATCTCTATCGAAAGTACTTCAACGTTTAGTTGAGTCAAAAGGGGTCATGGTTCGTGCGGGAGACCATGACAGTGGACTACAGGCGCGAAGGGAAGGGGCGCACCACATT